>ERZ1645192.275-NODE-275-length-40414-cov-44.630987_pt1 | contig 40414 bp, 38 predicted proteins | sample MGYA00575354_ERZ1645192 | MGnify/ENA primary metagenome ERZ1645192 (study PRJEB40844, sample SAMN11349763) | freshwater sediment metagenome | isolation source: river sediment | host: Sediment | place: India: Faizupur Khadar , New Delhi | collected 2017-02-21 ...
CAGGCGCCCCTTGATTCCCTTCCTTCCTTTCTGTTATGTGACGGCCATGGCATGCTTGAGCGTGAGTCAGCTGAACGAGCTCGCAAGGGCCTCCCTCCAGGCGGGCTTTCCTTCGGAGGTCTGGGTGCAGGGGGAGATCCAGGGGCTGAAGGTCCACGCCAAATCCGGCCACCTGTACTTCGACCTCGTGGAAAAGGGGCCCACGGCCCTCGAGGGCTACATCGCGAAGATAAGCTGCGCCTTCTTCCGCGGCCCGTACACCAGGTGGCGCTCCCTGCTCGCTTCCCTGGGGGCGGCCCGGTTCGACCTGAGCTCCGGCATCGAGGTCAGGCTCAAGGCGCGTGCCGACCTCTTCGTGAAGGAAGGGCGCTACCAGCTCATCGTCTCCGAGATCGACCCCGCCTTCACCCTGGGCGCCATTGCGAAAAAGCGCGAGCAGACGATACAGAGCCTGCGGGCCCTGGGGCTCCTCGACCGGAACAAGGGGCTTGACTTCCCCGAGATTCCCCTGAACATCGGGCTCATCACCTCCGGAGGGTCCGCGGCCATGGCCGATTTCATGCGCGTCCTCTCGGACAGCCCCTACTGCTTCTCCGTCTCCCTCTTCGACGCCCACATGCAGGGAGAAAACACGGTCCCCGAGGTGATCAGGGGGATCCGCACCCTCGAAAGGCACCCGGACGTGGACTCCATCGTCATCATCCGGGGGGGCGGGGCCAAGACCGACCTGTTCTCCTTCGACGACATCGCCCTGTGCAGGGCCGTGGCCCTGTGCGCGAAGCCCGTGGTCACGGGCATCGGCCACGAGATCGACGTGAGCGTGGCCGACCTCGCGGCCCACACCTACCGGGTCACGCCCACGGACGTGGCCCGGCACTACGTGGCCCTGGCCGACGGGGTCTGGGCGTTCCTCGACGGGGCGTGCCGCGACCTGGGGCACCGCTGCGAAGAGCTCCTGCGAAGGGACGGGCAGAAGCTCGGCCTGGCCTCGGCAGGGCTCGGCCACATCGCGAACAGGTGGATGGCCTCTTCCCTCTCCCTGCTCCAGGGCACGGCCTTCAAGCTCCACACGGTCGTCGCCCGGACCCTGGCAGTTCGTGAGCAGGCGCTGGCGCAGGGGCTCGCGAGCCTGGGGGCGCTTGCGTGCGGGTCCATCACCCGCCAGGTCCAGGCCCTGGACGGGATGCCCTCCCTCATGGCCCGGGACGCAAGGCGGGCCCTCCTGGGCCTGCAGGCGCAGGTGGAGCAGCTGGGGCAGGACGTGAGGGAAAGCGCGCAGGCCATGATGGAGAGGCAGAACGACCGCCTCGGCCATCTCCACTCCCTGGTTTCCCTGCTGGACCCCGCCGAGACGCTCAAGCGGGGGTTCAGCATCACCCTCGACTGCAGGGGCCGGGTCATCCGGGACGCGGCGGGGGTTACGGAAGGGGAGAGCATCGTCACGAAGCTCCCGAAGGGAAAGATCAGAAGCGTCGTCACGGGAAAGGAGCCGCAATGAAGAAGACGGGCAGGTATTCCGAGGTGCTCAGGGAGCTCGAGGAGACCCTCGAGAAGATGAACAGGGGAGACGTCCCCATCGACGAGCTCGAAGAGACGGTGAAGGGGGCGGCCAGGAAGATCCAGTACCTCCGCCAGGTGCTCCGCTCCACCCAGAAAGAGGTCGCAAAGGTCCTCGAGGACATCGGGGAGGACCAGGCTCCTGCGGACGAGGGGTGAGCGCGGGGCACCAGCCCATTGACCCTTCGGATTGGCGTCTGTTATAGAGGGACCATGGATACAGGCCGTCAGATACAGTCCATCACCCCCTTCCTCGTCATGGATGTCCTGGAGAAGGCCAACGCCATGGCATCCGAGGGCAGGGAGGTCATCCACCTCGAGGTGGGCGAACCCGACTTCGACACCCCGGGATGCATCCGGGCGGCAGCGGCGAAGGCCATGGAGAGCGCCCGGACCCACTACACCCATTCCCTGGGCATTCCCGAGCTCAGGGAGGCCATCTGCAGGCATTACCGGGCAACCTACGGCGTGCTGGTGGACCCGGAGCAGGTGCTGGTGACCGCCGGCTCCTCGCCCGCCCTCCTCACGGCCATCGCCTGCCTCGTGGACCCGGGCGACGAGGTGGTCCTCACCGACCCCCATTACGCGTGCTACCCGAACTTCATCAGGGTCCTGAGCGCGGTGCCGAAGCTCATCCCCACCGGGAGCGAAGACGCCTTCCAGCTCAACCCGGACAAGGTGAGGGCCGTCCTGTCATCGAAGGTGAAGGCCATGGTGATCAACTCCCCGGCGAACCCCACGGGGATCTGCCTCGACGACGCCCACCTGCGGGAGCTCGCCGGGCTGGGGCTGCCCATCATCTCAGACGAGATCTACCACGGCCTGGTTTATGCGGGCGAGCAGCACACGATCCTCGAGTACACGGACGACGCCATCGTGATCAACGGGTTTTCGAAGGCCTGGGCCATGACGGGCTGGCGGCTCGGGTGGGCGGTCTTCCCGAAGAACCTCATCCGGACGGCCCAGAAGATCCAGCAGAACCTCATGATCTGCGCCCCCTCCATGGCCCAGTGGGCGGGCGTCGCCGCGCTCACCGAGGCGCACGGGGACGTCGAGCGCATGCGCCTGACCTTTGCCCGCCGGCGGGAGGTCATGCTCGGGGAGATGAAGAGGCACGGGTTCTCGGTGGAGGTGGAACCCACGGGGGCCTTCTATGTGCTCGTGAACATGAAGGAGTGGACAAACGACTCGTACCGCTTCGCCATGGACATCCTCGAAGCCACGGGGGTGGGGGTCACGCCGGGCATCGACTTCGGTCCGGGAGCCCAGGGCTACCTCAGGTTCTCCTACGCCAACTCGGAAGGAAACATCCGGGAGGGCGTGTCCCGGGTCGCCGGGTACGTCCGCAGCCTATGATCCCGAAGATCCGCGACGCCCAGTACGCCGGAACCGTGTACAACACCCTTCCCAGCCTCCCCCAGGTGGCCTTTGCCGGCCGCTCCAACGTGGGCAAGTCCTCCCTCATCAATGCCCTCGTGAACCGCAAAGCCCTTGTCAAGACGAGCAAGCAGCCCGGCAAGACCAGGAACATCAACTACTTCAAGGTGGACCTGGTGGACCTGCCCTCCCTGTACCTGGTGGACCTGCCGGGCTACGGGTACGCCCGGGTGCCCCTGGGCATGAAGACCGCCTGGGACGAGCTCGCCTCGCGCTACTTCGAGGGCAACCGCGACCTCAAGCTCCTCATGGTGCTCGTGGACATCAGGAGGGACCTCGAGTCCGGGGAGTTCCTCATCCTGGACCTCGCCCGCAATGCGGGCATCAAGGCGGCGGTGGTGGCCACGAAGGCGGACAAGCTCACCTTCAGCGCCCGCGGCAGGCGCCTGCGGGAGATCCGGGAAGCCACGGGGATCGAGCCGGTGCAGGCGTCCGCCCACTCGAAGCTGGGACTCGAAGAGATCTGGGACAGGATCGTGCGGGAGACGGGCGGGAAGGTCTGAGGGCCGGCCAGCCGGCGGTCGGAATCCAGATCCTGCTTGAATTCATGCGGGATATGCCATAGAGCGTGAACCATGGAAGGGTTCGACCTCATCATAGTCGGAGGCGGACACGCCGGGGCGGAGGCCGCCTGGGCCGCCTCGAAGTTCGGGCTGAGCATTGCCCTCTTCACCATGAACATGGACACGGTGGGGAGGATGCCCTGCAGCCCGTCCATCGGCGGGCTCGCCAAGAGCCACCTCGTCAAGGAGATCGACGCCCTGGGCGGCATCATGGCGGAAGCGGCCGACGAGACCGCCATCCAGTACCGGATTCTCAACACCAAGAAAGGCCCGGCGGTGCGCGCCACCCGGACCCAGAACGACCGGCGGCTCTACGAGTCGGCGGTCAGGTCCCGGATCGAGCGGTCCGGGGTTCACCTGCGGCAGGCGCGGGTGGACAGGATCGTGGTGCAAAACTCCCGGGTGACCGGGGTGGTGGACCACACCGGCGAGATCCACCGGTGCCGGGCGGTGGTCATCGCGGCGGGGACCTTTCTTTCCGGGACCATCCACATCGGGGAGCGCAGGATCCCCGCGGGGCGCTCAGGGGAGGAAGGCTCCTACGAGCTCGCCCGGAGCATCGCGTCGCTGGGCCTCGCCATGGGGAGACTCAAGACGGGCACCCCACCGAGGCTCCACATGGACACCATCGACGTCTCGTGCCTCCAGAGGCACGACGCCCTGGAAGGCTGCCTGCCCTTCGCCTTCGTCTCCCGGGGTCCGGCGCTTCCCCAGCTCCCCTGCTTCGTGACCCGGACCACGGAGCGCACCCATGAGATCATCCGGAAAAACATCAACCTGAGCCCCCTGTACTCCGGCGCCATCACCGGTACGCCCGCCCGGTACTGCCCGTCTCTGGAAGACAAGGTCATGCGCTTCGGGGACCGGCAGGGCCACCAGGTGATCATCGAGCCCGAGGGGGTCGCCACCCGGGAGGCCTATGCCTCGGGGCTGGGCAACTCGCTCCCGGTGGAGCTCCAGTGGGAGATCGTGCGCTCCGTGCCCGGGCTTGAAAAGGCGGAGATCATCAGGCCCGCCTATGCCATCGAGTACGACTACATCCTCCCCACCCAGCTGGACCGGACCCTGGAGGCGAAAGAGGTCGGGGGGCTCTTCCTCGCGGGGCAGGTCAACGGCACCTCGGGGTACGAGGAGGCCGCTGCCCAGGGGCTCATGGCGGGGGTGAACGCCTGCCTGAAGATCCAGGGCAGGGAGCCTTTCATCCTCGACCGGTCCGAGGCGTACATCGCGGTCATGATCGACGACCTCGTGACCAGGGGCACCTCCGAGCCCTACCGGATGTTCACCTCCCGGGCCGAGTACCGCCTCGTGCTCCGGGAGACCAACGCCCTGTTCAGGCTAACGGAGAAGGCCTGTGCCCTGGAACTCGTGGGGGAAGGACGCAGGGCCGGGGTGATGGACATCCTCAGGGAGATGGAAGGCCTGGCGAGCCGCCTCGAGGAAACGAGCGTCGTGATCCCCCGGGACCTGCCGCAGGTCGCGCCCTCCGGGGGGGCGGAAACCGAGCGCATCAGCCTGGCCAGGCTTTTGAGGAGGCCCGAGGTGTCCCTGCGGGACCTGGGGGCCAGGGGGCTCGTCCCGGAGACGTCCCCGCTGAGCGCCCTGGAGGTGGAGGTGGGGATCAAGTACGAAGGCTACATCGCGCGGCAGCTGAAAGACGTGGCGCGCCTCAAGGAGCTGGAGCGGGTGAGGATACCCGAGGGAATGCCTTTCGACGGGATCGTGGGGCTTTCGAACGAGCTCAAGGTGCGGCTTGGGGAGATCAGGCCCCGGACCCTCGGGCAGGCTGCCCTGATCGAGGGCATGACCCCGGCGGGGCTCCAGGCCGTCCGGATCTTCCTCCGTTCAGCAGGGGTCTGAAGGCTTCAAGGGCCCCGCCTTTTCAGGGCGGGCCACGAAAATCCCGGCGGGCGGCGACTTGGTCTTCGAGCGTGGCCATGGCTGTTTCCTGAGGTTGCACGATGACTTCACAGGCGGTTGCCCTTGCACCCCTTCCTTCGAGCGTGCGTTGGCTGTCCCCTGCCGTTGCACCGCCGCCACCGTGCGAGGTTCAGTGGGAAGCGCCCAGGTCTTCGAGCCGCTCCTGCGCCTTCAAGCCGAAGGGGCCGTTTCCATCGAGCCGCACCACCTCGTTCAGATGGCTGACAGCCTCGGCTGTCTGCCCCCTCCTGACGAGGATCTGGGCGAGGTCCCAGTGCGCCTCGGTGTACCCGTTGTAGTGCGTGATGGCGTTGTCCAGGGCTTTGATGGCCTCGTCCTCGTTCCCCTCCTGCTGATATGCCAGGGCGAGGTTCCGCCATGCGGGGGCGTACCGGGAATCCTTGTTCAGGGCCTGCTGGGCGGCCTGTATCGCTTCGGGGTAGCGCTTGAGGCCGTAGTAGATGGCGGAGATGTTGCTGTAGGCCATCTCGGGGTGTGAGTAGAGCTCGTCATCCGCGGCTGCCCGGAAGATTTTCACGGCCTCTTCCTCTTTCCCCCCCCGGAGCATGAGGATGGTCCCCTTCATGAAACGGGCGTCGCTTTTCATCCCGGGGTGGTCGAGGCCGACATTGTCGGCATACGCGATGGCCATCTCCGCGTTTTCCAGGGCCTTGTCGTAATCGCCGGTCTGCCGGTACACCAGGGCGTAGCCCATGTACACCTCGGGGTCGCCGGGGTTTGCGTCCTTCGCCTTCCTGAGCTCCACCAGGGCCCCCTGGACGTTGTCTTCCTGGATTTTGCTCATGGCAAGGGAAACCATGGGTTTGGACAGCGCCCTCTTCTGCTCGAATGACGCACAGCCCGCGATCAGGGCCACGATGCCCAGGAAACAGATGGTCTTCTTCATTCTTTGCCTCGTCACCGCGTTTTCATCCCCCTCTCCGCACCGGGGAGGGGGATGGGGAAAGCATGAAATCCCCACACCTGCCTTTTATACCAAGCGGATCGTCTGCGCAATCGGGCATCTGCGGCCGTGACCCGCTTACGGGAACTGGTCCGCCACCCACCCGGGGACGGCAAGGGTGCCCATGATGGCGGGATGCTGGTGGCAGTCGGACCCGCCCGTGGCGATGAGGCCGTGACTGCGGGCGAACGCGAGATATGACTCTGCGACGCCTTTGGCGTGCCGCAGGTGCCAGCACTCGATCCCGTCGATGTAGGGGAGCATGGCTTCCCGGACGACCCCCAGGTGATGGCTCATGTCCGGGTCAACGGACATGAGGGAGGTGCCCTTGGGGTCGCCCGGATGGGCGAGGACGAGCCTGCCGCCGGCCTTGCGTATGAGCCCCGAGGCCTCTTCGAGGCGCAGCGGCATCTTGGGGACGTCGCACGGCACGAGGTACCGGTCGAACGCCTCCTGCTTGTCCCGCACGATCCCCTTCTCCACCAGGTAGCCCGCGATGTGCGGCCTGGCCAGGCTCTCGTCCGCACTCTCCGTGATCGCCTCCATGTCCTTCTCCGTGAGCTCCCGAACCCCTGCCTTGCAGAACTCCCGGTTGAGGTTGTCGAAGATCTTCAGCGCCCGGAGGATGCGGTACGACCTGAGCTTCTCGAGCTTCCTGCCGAGCGCCCGGTCGTAGATGTCGAACCCGTAGCCGAGGAAGTCGAGGGGAAAGCCCTTTTCCCCCGGGTAGTCCGGGTGGGAGAAGGTGACGTTGAGCTCGATGCCCGTGACGTATTTCATGCGGTAGCTCTGGGCCAGGGCGATGGCCAGTCCCTGGGCGGCCAGGGAGTCGTGGTCCGTGATGGAAATGAAGCCGATGCCCTGCTTCTCGGCCTCGGCGAAGATGTCCGTCACGTCCCACCTGCCGTCGGAGCCGTTCTTGGAATGGATGTGGAGGTCGATGCTCATGGCCGTGCGCTCAGTCGTGCGCCCCCCCGTGCGGGACCCGGGCCTTTTCCCCCCGCGCCTGTGCGCCCCCGGCGAGCTGGCCGCAGGCGGCGAGGATGTCGCGGCCCTTCTCCTTCCTGACCATCACGGCGTAGGGCGAGTCCTTGAGCACCTCCTCGAAGGAAGACACCGCTTCCGGGTCGGGCGCCTCGAGGGGGCAGCCCGGCCAGGGATTGAAGGGGATGAGGTTCACCTTCACCTTGAGCCCGTGGAGGATGCGGACGAGCTCCCGGGCGTCCCTGACGCTGTCGTTGATACCCCTGACGAGGACATACTCGACGGTGATCCTCCTGCGGTTGGGGAGTCTGCAGGATTTCAGGGCGTCCAGGAGCTCCGGCAGGGGGTACTTCCTCGTAACGGGCATGAGCCTCTCGCGCACCGCATTGACCGGTGAGTTGAGTGAAACGGCGAGGGCGGCTTCGGTTTCCCGGCAGATGCCCTCGAGTGCGGGCACGATCCCGCAGGTGGACACGGTGATCCTCCGCTTGGAGAAATGCGGGCCGTCGGGATCGGTGAGGATGCGGATGGCCTTCACGACGTTGCCGTAGTTGAGCAGGGGCTCTCCCATGCCCATGAAGACGACGTTCCTGATCTTACGGTCGGGGTAGAGGCGCAGGAGGGAAAGCACCTGGGAGACGATCTCCGAGGTCTCGAGGTTCCGGTGGAAGCCCATGGTCGCGGTGTAGCAGAAGGCGCACCCCATGGCGCAGCCCGCCTGGGAGGAGATGCACAAGCTCCAGTGGCTTTTCTCGGGCATGAGCACGCTCTCGATGATCAGCCCGTCGTGGAGCCGCCAGGCGTGCTTTTCCGTGCCGTCGGAAGAGGCCTGCACCTCGACGTGTTCGGGGTAGGAAATGGTGTATCCCCGGGATAGCTCCGCCCGGAGGGATTTCGGAAGGGAGGTCATGGCGTCCAGGCCCGGGACGGCCTTGCCGAACACCCAGGCGAACAGCTGGCTGCCCCGGTACGGGCTGTCCGTGAACAGGTCCCTCATCTGCTGCCTGTCGAGGTCGAGGAGATTGATCATGGTTCGACTGATCCTAGGGGGTATGGATCAAAAATGCAAGGGGCAGAAATCATCGGGGAAAAGCCCATAAGAGGGGATTTTGCTTTGAAGAATTGTCAAGGCAGTGGTAAAATTATCATGCTTTTCTGCCCGGGAGGGGGGGCGGTTTTTCCCTTCCGATAAAGAATCAGTGATTTTAATTCATTATCTGTGCGGTCTCTTTGGCATGGATGATGCTCTCGGGCAGGGCATCGGGAAACGACGGGGTTCCCTGCATCCAGGTCCGCGGGGGACAGGGTCACGTGGTTCACGAATACGCACGGAAGGAGAGGGATGTATGGAAATCAAGAAGATATGCGTTCTCGGGGCAGGTCTTATGGGCAGCGGGATTGCCCAGGTGTGCGCCCAGGCGGGATACCGGGTCGCCATGAGGGACATCGAGCAGAGGTTCGTCGACGGCGGCATGAAGATCATCGGGAAGAATCTCGACGGCGACGTGGCGAAGGGCCGCAAGACGAGGGAAGAGGCGGACGCCGTGCTCTCCCGGATCACCCCCCTGGTCGATCTCAAGGCTGCGGCGTTTGATGCCGACGTCGTGGTGGAGGTGGTCATCGAGGTCATGGACATCAAGAAGAAGGTGTTCAAGGAGCTCGAAGAGATCGTGCCCGCGCACTGCCTGTTCTTCAGCAACACGTCGGGCCTGAGCCTCACGGAGATCGCCTCGGCCACGAAACGCCCCGAGCGGTTCATCGGGACGCACTTCTTCAACCCGGTCCCGGTCATGAAGCTCCTGGAGGTCATCAGGGGGTACGACACCTCCGACGAAACGCTCCAGATCGCCCTCGACTGGGGCAAAAAGCTCGGCAAGGACTGCATCGTGGTGGACGAGGCCCCGGCCTTCGTGGTGAACAGGATCCTGTGCTCCATGATCAACGAGGCGTTCTTCGTGCTCGGCGAGCACCTGGCGAGCCCCGCGGACATCGACAAGGGCATGGTGCTCGGGTGCAACCACCCCATCGGCCCCCTTTCCCTGGGCGACCTCATCGGGCTCGACACGCTCCTCCACGTCATGGAAGGCCTTCACCGGGAGCTCGGGGACAAGTACATGCCCGCGCCCATGCTCGTCAAGCTCGTGCGCGCAGGCCGCCTGGGCCGCAAATCCGGCAAGGGAGTCTTCGACTACGCGAAGAAATGACCCGGGCAGGGCGGAGCGGGAAAAAGGAAGTGCGCCCGACTGGACTCGAACCAGTGGCCTTTGGCTCCGGAGGCCAACGCTCTATCCACCTGAGCTACGGGCGCATGTGCTAATTCTTTGCCATCAAGTGCTTGACCGCCTTCTCGAGGCCGCCCAGGGTGATCTCGAACATGGGGAACACCTCGCCCACGGCCTCGATGGTCTGGGTGTGCGGCCAGACCACGGCGTATTTAGGATTGAGCCATACACTATGTTTGAACACCTTTGCAAGATATTCCAGCCTTTTTATGCTCGGCTCCCCGGACTGGCTTCCGTAATAGATGCCCCCGTTGCGGCTGAAGAGTTCGTAGGGTGACATCGAGGCGTCGCCCACGATGATGAGCCTCGTCAGGGGGTCGTACCGGGCGAAGTCCTCCAGGTGGAGGGGCTTGAACTGCCGCGAGGAGTCCTCCCACACCCGGGAGTAGATGGTGTTGTGGAAGTAGCAGATCTTGAGGTCCTTGAACTGGTTCCGGGCATGGTTGAAGAGCACCTGCACCACGTTGATGTAGGGGTCCATCGAGAACCCCCCGTTGTCGATCATGAGGATGACCTTGAGCTTGTCCTTGAGGGCGCGGTCGAACACGATCTCGATCTCGCCGGCGTTCTTCATGGTGGCGTAGATGGTCTCGTCGACGTTCAGGGCGTCCCGGGGCCCGGTGGGCTGCAGGTGGCGGAGCCGCTTGAGGGCGTCGGAGATCTGCGAGGGCCCCAGCAGGGCGTCCTCGGTGTAGTCCTTGTACCTCCTGTCCAGGGCGACCTTCACGGCGGACTGGCCCCTGGAGGCCCCCCCGACCCGCATGCCCCCGGGGTGGTAGCCCGAATGCCCCACGGGGGAGGTGCCCCCGGTGCCGATCCACCGGTTGCCCCCGTCATGCCGCTCGGTCTGGTCCTGGAGGCGCGCCCGGAAGTACTCCTCGAGCTCCTCCGGGGTGAGGTGTTTGATCTCCTCCGGGTCGATGTCGAGCATGTCCGCGATGCGCTCGGGGTCCTTGAGCCACTCCTCGAGCATGGCCTGGATGGCAAGCTCCAGCTCGGAGGCGAGCTCTTCGGAGAGCTCGGCGCCCTTGAAGAAGTGGGCGAACACCCGGTCGTAGAGGTCGAAGTGCCGCTCGGACTTGATCATGATCGCCCGTGACAGGGAGTAGAAGTCGTCCAGGCACCGGATGAGGCCCTCGTCGAGCGCCCGCTGGAGCCGGAGGAACCCCGTGGGCGAAAGAGAGAGCCCCTTGCTCCTGAGGAGGTAGAAAAACTCGGTGAACATGGCCTGCCCCTACCGGTACGACCCCCCGGAGTTCCTCTGCAGAACCGCGTAGTCTTCGCTCTTCTTGAAGAGCACGCCCAGGAAGGGGATGTCGTTCTTCGCGAGGTGCCGGGGGTCGAAGTTCCTGTCCATGAGCAGGATCCTGATCCAGTTGATGAGCTCCCGGGTGGCGGGCTTCTTCTCGATGCCCCGGATGTTCCTCAAACGGTAGAAGGTCTCGATGCATGCGTCGGAGATCTTCTTGTCGAGGTCCGGGAAGTGCGCCTGCACGATCTTTTCCATCATGTCCGGGTCCGGGAAGGCGATGTGGTGGAACACGCACCTGCCCAGGAAGGGGTCGGACAGGTCCTTCTTGGCGTTGGAGGTGATGATGATGATGGGACGGTTCCTCGCGGTCACGGTCTTGTCGATCTCGATGATGTCGAAGGACATCTGGTCGAGCACGTCCAGGAGGTCGTCCTGGAAGTCGGTGTCGGCCTTGTCGATCTCGTCGATGAGCAGGATCACCTTGGAGTCCGAGGCGAAGGCCTGCCCGATCTTGCCCATCTTGATGTAGTCCTCGATGGAGCTCACGTCCCTCGTGGAGTCGCCGAAGCGGCTGTCGTTCAGGCGGGTCAGCGTGTCGTACTGGTAGAGGGCCTCGACGGCCTTCATGCTGGACTTCACGTTGAGGATGATGAGCGGCAGCTTCAGGTTCTCGGCGATGGCGTGGGCCAGCAGGGTCTTGCCCGTGCCCGGCTCGCCCTTGATGAGCAGGGGCATCTCGAGCTTGATGCTGGCGTTGACTATCTTCGAGAGCTCGTCGTCGAGCACGTAGGTGTTGGTGCCGGTAAAGGTGTACTGTCCCATGGTTCACTCCACACGATATGAAACGTTTTGCTTTCCCATACCACACTAAATGCGGCCGTACAATCGCCGCGGCATGGGGGCTTTCCGTCCGGATCCGCACCCGGCGGATGCTCACGGATAATTGACTCACGATAGGGTTTGCGTTAGAGAGGAAAGACTGAGACAGTGCGCAAAGGAGACCCGGTAGTTGGAGAGTAACGCGGAGAAGCGGGAGGAGACGAGCTATCTGAAGCGCCTCTGGTCCCTGCTCAGGGGCGAGGACGCCGAGCAGGACAAGGACGAGCAGATCGAGAAGCTCCTCGACGAGGTGGAGGAGCGCGGGTTCATCGACGAAGACCAGGGCGACATGATCCACAACATCATCGTGCTCCGGGACACCACGGTGCGCGAGATCATGATCCCCAAGGGGGACATGGTCGCCCTGGAGGTGTCTTCCTCCCTGGACGACCTCGTGTCCCTCATCAACAGGGAAGGCTGCTCGAGGATCCCCATCTACGAAGAGCACCTGGACAACATCATCGGCATCGTCTACGCCAAGGACATCCTCGAGTTCTGGAACTGCGACGCCCGGCCCGCCGATCTCAGGAGCCTCATGCACCCGCCCTACTTCGTGCCCGAGGGCAAGAAGCTCATCGACCTGCTGAAAGAATTCAGGAGCAACCGCCCCAAGATCGCCATCGTCATCGACGAATACGGCACCGTGGACGGCCTGCTCACCATCGGCGACATCATGACCGAGATCGTGGGCGACATGGTCGGGGAAGACGAGGAAGCCTCCGAGGAGGAGATTGCCGAGACGGGCGAGGGCGTCTTCACCGTGGACCCCAAGATCCCCATCGACGAGTTCTCCGAGGCGTTCAAGGTGGACATCCCCGAGGGCGACTACGACACCATCGGCGGGTTCATCATCAGCCGCCTCGAGAAGATCCCCAAGCCTGGCGAGACCCTCGAGTACGCAGGCCTGCTCTTCGAGATCGCCGATTCCGACAAGAAGCGCATCTCGCGCCTGGTGATCCGCACCCCTTCGGGGAAGAACGCTTGAAGCGCATCCTGCTCGCGGCGGCGTCGGGGCTCCTCTATGCCCTTTCCTTCCCGCTCTACAGCCTGTTCCCCCTCGCCTGGGTGTGGGCGGTGCCCCTGTTCCTCCTCATGGAGAACGCCTGCGGGCTGGAAATCTTCCTCTCCGGGGTGATCTCCGGGATGGTGGCCTGGGCCGGGATCGTCTACTGGGTGGCCTACGTCATGAACGAGTACGGGGGCATGACCCTGCTGCCGGCGGCCTTCCTGCTGCTCCTTCTCATCACGTGCCTGTCGCTGTTTTTCGGCTTCTTCGCCCTGCTTTCCTCGAGGCTCCTGCGCACGAAGGGGGCGTTCCTCTTCATCCCGGGGCTCTGGGCGCTCATGGAGCTCGTCCGCTCGTACGTGCCCTTTTCCGGGTTTCCCTGGGCCCTGCTGGGCTACAGCCAGCAGCCGTGGCCAGCCTTCATCCAGGCCGCGGAGTTCGGCGGCGTCTATCTCGTCGGGGCGGTGATCATGATGGGGAACGTGGCGGTCTACGAGCTCGCGAGGAAGAAGGCCCTCGTGCCCGTGACGATCACCGCCCTGCTCGCCCTTTCCCTGGTCCTGTGGGGCTCCTGGCGGATGAACGGCTTCGCTGCGGGCCCGGGCACCGTTCGCGCCGCCGTGGCCCAGGCCAGCATTCCCCAGGACCGGAAGTGGAGTCCCGGGATGGTGGACCCCACCATCGACATCTATTCCCGGCTCACCCGCGAGGCCGCCGCCCGGGGCGCGCGGATCGTGGTGTGGCCCGAGGCCTCGTGCCCCTTCTTCCTCATGCTGCAGTGGCCCTACTCGGGCCGGATCATCTCCCTGAGCTCCTCCACGGAGGCCAGGCTCATCGTCGGGAGCCCGGCCTACGAGAACGGCGTGTACCTGAACCGGATGTGGATGCTCGAGAAGGGGAAGATCGCGGGCTCCTACGACAAGGTCCACCTCGTGCCCTTCGGCGAGTACCTGCCCCTGGCGGACCTCATCAGGCCGATTTTCTCCGGGCTCACCGAGGAGGTGGGGGACTTCGCCCCCCTGAAGGGCAAGCCGTCCCCCATCGAGGACGCGGGGATCATGATCTGCTTCGAGGTCATCTTCCCGGACCTGGCGCGGGAGCTTTCCCTCAAGGGGGCCACGTACCTGGTCAACTCCTCCAACGACGCCTGGTTCAAGACCTGGTCGACCCCGGAGCAGCACCTGGAGATGAGCTGCTTCCGGGCGGTGGAAAACAGGCGGTGGCTGCTCTCCTCCACGAACCACGGCTACTCGGCCATCATCGGGCCGGACGGCAGGATCGTCAGGCAGGTGGGGCTCCTCAAGGAGGGATGGGCAATGGCGGACATCGCCCCCCTGCGGGAACTCTCGTTCTACACCCGGTTCGGGCCGCTCATCCCGGCAATCTGGGCGGGAATTTCCCTTATTGCGGCATTGACAGCATACCGGCGCAAGTGCTAGGAGGGCATGATCATGGTGGGAGACTATCAGCAGTCAATTGATCTGATCCGGGAAAAGCTCGATAACGCACGAGGTTATCTTTGAAGTCCCCGACAGGGAAAAGCGCCTAAAAGAGCTCGAAGCCATCCTCGCAGACCCCGACACCTGGAAGGACCCGGCAAAGACCCGGGAGCTCCAGTCCGAACGCTCGCGCATCGACGCCATCCTGGGCAACTGGAGCAAGGTCTGGTCCCTCTGGGAAGACCTCGAGGCCCTCGTCGACCTGGCGAAGGAGGACGAGCAGGCGGTGGCTCAGGACATCAGGGACACCGTCGCGGCCCTCAAGGGGAACCTGGCCGCCATGGAGAAGGCCCACGTCCTGTCCGGGCACGACGACCCCAAGAGCGCCTTCCTGGAGATCCACGCGGGCGCAGGCGGTCTCGAAGCCCAGGACTGGGCGGAGATGCTCCTGCGCATGTACCTCAGGTGGGCGGAGAAGAGCGGCTTCAAGGCGCGCATCATCGACATTTCCTCCGACGAGGAGGCGGGCGTCAAGAGCGCCACGGTGGAGGTCGAGGGGCAATGGGCCTTCGGCTACCTCAAGTGCGAGTCCGGGGTGCACCGGCTCGTGCGCATCTCGCCCTTCGACGCCAACAGCCGCAGGCACACCTCCTTCGCGGCGGTGATGGTCACGCCGGAGGTGGACCTCACCATCGACGTGAGGATCGAGGACAAGGATTTGAGGATCGACACCTACCGGGCCTCGGGCCACGGCGGCCAGCACATCAACAAGACCGACTCCGCGGTGAGGATCACCCACCTTCCCACGGGGGTCGTGGTGCAGTGCCAGAACGAGCGCTCCCAGCACAAGAACAAGGCCTTTGCCATGAAGCTCCTGGCGTCGAAGCTCTACGAACTCGAGGAGCTCAAGCAGAAGGAGCGCGTGGGGGAGTTCCACAAGGGCAAGAAGGAGATCGCCTGGGGCTCGCAGATCAGGTCCTACGTCATGCAGCCCTACCAGCTCGTGAAGGACCACCGGACGAACTTCGAGGTCGGCAACGTCGAGGCCGTGCTCGACGGCGAGCTCATGCCGTTCATCGACGCCTGTCTCACCTTTGACGCCACGGAAGGGAAACCGGGTGAAGGGCGCGATTAGGGACCGGATGTTCGGGAAGTGAGGAGCGCATGCCCAAGGAATGCTTGGAAGTCGACGGCAAGGAGATCATGATCGTGGGGACTGCCCACGTGTCCAAGGCCTCGGTGGACGAGACCCGGGAGGCCATCGGGGAGTTCGGGCCCGACGTCGTCGCCATCGAGCTCTGCCAGAACCGCTACGACGTCATGCGCAATCCCGGCACATGGCAGGAGATGGACATCGTGAAGGTCATCAGGGAGAAGAAATCGCTCCTCCTGTTCGCGAACCTCATCATGTCGTCCATCCAGAGGCGCATGGGAGACAAGCTCGGGGTCAAACCCGGGGAGGAGATGCGCGCGGCCATAGAGGAGGCGGACAGGGCGGGGATCGCGCTCGCCCCGGTGGACCGCTCCGTGCAGGTCACGCTCAAAAGGGCGTGGAACTCGCTCACCTTCTGGGAAAAGAACAAGTTCCTCTTTTCTTCTCTGACGTCCATCCTCGGCATGGAGGAGGTCAGGGAGGAGGACGTCGAGGAGCTCAAGACGAAGGACACCCTCACCCAGGCCGTGGAAGAGATCTCCCGGCAGGCCCCCACCATCAAGCGGGTGCTCATCGACGAGCGGGACGCCTACATGGCCCGCAAGATCCTCGATGCAGAGGGGAAGCGGGTGCTGGCCGTGGTGGGCGCGGGGCACATGGAAGGCATCCTCGGGCAGATCAGAAACCCGGTGACGGACCTCGCCCCCCTGGAGGAAGTCCCGGAGAAAAAGGGCGGCCTGATGGGCTGGATCCTGCCCATCGCGGTGCTGACCCTCGTGGGCGCGGGCTTTTTCCGCGGGAGCCCCCAGCAGGGCTACGAGATGATCAAGTGGTGGATTCTCTGCAGCGCTTCGATGTCCGCGCTCGGCGCCGTCGCGGCCTTTGCGCACCCGGTGACCATCCTCGTGGCGGCGGTCTCGGCGCCCATCACGACGCTGAACCCGGCGCTGGCCGCAGGGTGGTTCGCCGGCCTGAGCGAGGCGTACCTCAAAAAGCCAAAAGTGGCCGACTTCGGGACCATCCACGAAGACATCATCCACGTGAAGGGCTGGTGGAGAAACCCCATCACCAGGATCCTGCTCGTGGTGGTCCTCGTCAACCTGGGGGCCTCGGTGGGCGCCATAGCGGCCATGCCCATCCTCACGAAGATCATGCTCCACGGGTGAGGGGCGCGAACCCCGGCCGGGCGGGGATTCCCGGCACGGGCCAGGCGTGAGCTTTCCCGCGCAGGAGTTGATTCCTCCCGACACCGGGTTATAATAGGAGAGTACCGCCCGTTCCGTTCGCCCCTGCTGAGGCGTCGCGGCGTCGGTTTTCCAGGAGAGCGTTATGAAAAAGGCCAATGACCCTTCCGCACACGGTCCCGGCATCATGAAGCTGCTGGACATTCTTCCCGCCGAGCTCAGCAGGCTCATGGAATACGGGGATACCGGAGAAAATGCCTTCGATGTCTACACCCTCTACAAATCCGCCGCGAAAAGAAGGTTGAGCGACACCATTCAAACGAACGACTCCCTGGACATGCTGAACCTGGCGTGGATGACGAGGTCGGAGCTCCAGCAGGCCAGGAGGCTGCTCAGGAGGCTTGGCTACATCACGGAGACAACGGACCGGGTGGATGTGAGAAAACCCGAGGTCCGCCTCGTCAGGCTCGGGGGGAGCGGCGTGCGGGGGCACTGAGGTCCGCCGGGAACACGCCTCGCATAAAAACAGCGCCCGCTTTCGCCGGCGGGTCCTACCAGGCGGCGGCCTGGAATGCCGGCTCCATCTTCGCTGCAGGCACCGTCAGGAGCTCGCTGATGGTGTCCTTGAGCCGGGTGAGGTCGTGAGATTTCAGCACGTACGCATCGGCGGCCATGACGATGGGATTGTCCTTGTAGCTCGCGTAGGCCGAGTGGATGATCACGGGCTTGTCGATCTTCGACTTGATGATGTGGCCGAAGGCGTCGAGGCCGTCCATCCGGGGCATCCGTATGTCGAGGATGATGAGGTCCGGCTCTTCGTTCACCTCGGCGAACAGCAGGGCGAGGGCCTCCTTGCCGTCCGATGCCACGGCCACCTCGTACCCGTCGTCCATGAGCTCCTCCCTGATCAGGAACTGCAGGTGCCTGTCGTCTTCAACCAGCAGAATCTTTTTCATTCCCCTTCCTCCTCGCGTATTCGCGACCATCTTCTCCTGCGGACAGCACGTGCCAGAGCATGTTCCACCATTCCCGTTCACCGGCCGCTTCATGGGGCTCGGCGCCGAACGATAGTGAGCATAAAATATGCCATGGCGAAGGGAATGCCGTAATGGTCTGATATTAAGCGATTAATTTGAACAGCTCGGAAAGGCCGGGGGGTGCCTCGAACGGGATCCTCCGGATGCTGTCAATATATTGACTTGCGCCCCTTCGATCTGCGGACGATTTGACGCCTCCGCCCGGTGCCCTGCGGCGCCCCGCTCGAGATTCCCTGTAAGGATGATCCTACACCGGGTGCGCTGGGGGGTCTGACAAAAATATCCACGCCAGTCTTATTTCCAGAGCCTGGGGGGTGTGGCATAGGTTGAGTTGCCAGAAGAGAGAGATATTCTCACAAAGAGTCAGGCATCGGTTCTTCTGGCTTTTTTTTTGCCCTTGCGCCCGTGCCGGGCATCACCGCCGCACCGGTTTTTAAGCGGGAGCCTGTTTCCCGCGCCTTCGGGTATCCTACGCCCCCCCCTCGATCCGCCAGCCCTTTTCGTCCCAGGCGAGCCAGCGGCCCGTGCCGAAGAACGGCGGGAGCACGATGAGGCGCTCGGACAGGATCATCCGGTGCAGGTGCCCGCAGACGACCATGTCCACCTTTTTCTTCGAGGCCAGGGAAGGGTCGATGGATGTCCGGGGCGGCCTGACCGTCGCGGAGGACGAGACCAGGAACCGGGCGAGCCGGTCCTTGAGGGCTCCCGGGAGGGCCCGGTCGAGGAGCTTGAGCACCGGCCACCCGAAGGCGTGCAGGGCCTTGAACCCGCGGTCGGCGTTTGTGAGGGTGTGGCCGTGGGCAAGGAGGAGCCTCTGGGAGGTGGGCGAAAGAACGATCTCCTCTTCCCCCAGTATCGCTGCCCCGGGTGCGGAGCTTCGGGACAGGAGGAAATCCCGGTTGCCGGGAATGACGAAAACCTGCGGCGAGGAGAGGGCGTCGAGGACCTCCCCGAGCCGGCCCCCGATGCCGGAGTACCAGTAATCGAAGAGGTCCCCGAGGATGTAGATCTGCCCCCCCCGGCCTTTCGCCCCTTCGAGCCAGGCCAGGAAACGTGCCGAATCCCCGTTTCGTCCCGGCCGTATGTGGATGTCCGCCACGCAAATCATCACGGGACTGATACAACCAGAAGATGCTTGATATATCAAGTCAATCCTTTTATATAGGGGACCCATGAGCCCGATGGGAAGTCTCCGCTTCCGAAAAAGGGGGGGCCGCGGCCGCAAATGCCCCCGGCGGAACGGGCAGCGGGCCGCCCCGGTTCAGGCCGCTCGCGGGAAAGATGCCGGCGATGCTTGACGAGGCCTCCCCGGACGATACAATGAAGCTCAGTACCAGGTCCTGATCTCCATTTCGAAGGAGGGTGAACATGCAAGCCTATGCACTTCTTACGATCGTCGTCATCGTGGTGCTCTTTCTCGTCTCGTCCATCAAGATACTCAACGAGTACGAGCGGGCCGTGGTGTTCCGGCTGGGTCGCGTGCTCGAGGCCCCCAAGGGCCCCGGGCTCATCATCATCATCCCCATGGTGGACCGGTTCATCCGGATCAGCCTGCGCACCGTGGTGCAGGACGTGCCCTCCCAGGACGTCATCACCAGGGACAACGTCACGGTCAAGGTCAACGCCGTGGTGTACTTCCGGGTGATCGAGCCCATGAAGGCGGTCCTCGAGGTGGAGAACTACCTCTACGCCACGAGCCAGTTCTCCCAGACGACGCTGCGGTCCGTGTGCGGCCAGGCCGAGCTCGACGATCTCCTCGTGAACCGCGAGGAGATCAGCTCCCGCATCCAGGAGATCCTCGACCGCCACACCGACCCCTGGGGCATCAAGGTTTCCGCCGTGGAGCTCAAGTACATCGACCTGCCCGAGGAGATGCAGCGCGCCATGGCCAAGCAGGCCGAGGCGGAGCGCGAGCGGAGGTCCAAGGTCATCCACGCCGAAGGGGAGTTCCAGGCCTCGCAGCGGCTTGCGGACGCCGCGAAGGTGATCTCGGAGCATCCCGTCGCCCTGCAGCTGAGATACCTCCAGACCATCCGGGAGATCTCCTCCGAAGGCTCCACCAACACCATCGTCCCCATCCCCATCGATATCCTCGCCCCGTTCGTCAAAGGCGGGAAGTGAGGGGTCGCCCGGCCGGGGGGCACCCATGGCAGCGATAGGGAGCGCCGCGAATCCGGCCTTCAAGGCACTGCTCAAGGCCGGGAGGGACAGGGGCCTCATGCTCCTCGAGGGCAGGAGGCTCGTCGGGGACGCCCTTTCGCGGGGCATGACGCCCGCGCTCACCGCCATCACCCCCGGCTATGCCCAGGAGCACGGCCTGCCCGGGGTTCCCCACGCAATCCTCGGGGCGAAGCTCTTCGGGCGCATCGCCGCGACCACGACGCCCCAGGGCATCCTGGCATTCTTCCCCGTACCCTGGGCATCCTTCGAGGAGGCGGCCTCGGTGGACCGCATCGTCGTCCTGGACGGTCTGCAGGACCCGGGCAACGTGGGCGCCATCGTCAGGACGGCCGAGGCCTTCGGGTTCGGGGCCCTCATCGTGACCGAGGAAACGGCCTCGCCCTTTTCCCCCAAGGCCCTGCGGGCCTCCATGGGCTCGTTCCTGGGGGTCCGCATCGCGCGAGCCCGCAGGGAAGACCTGAAAAAGCTGCCGCACCGCATGGTGGTCCTGGCGCTCACGGGCAAGGCACGGCTCGGACCGGACCTGTTCACCGGCAAGACGGCCATCTGCCTGGGCCAGGAAGGGGCGGGGGTGAGCGGGGAGGTCCTCGAGCTCCCGGGGGAGAAGGTCGCCATCCCCATGCAGGGCGACATCGAATCGCTCAACGTGGCGGTGGCCGCGGGCATCGTCATGGCCTACGCCAGCGGCGTCTTCACCCCTTGAGTCCTCCCCGGGGGTTCCGGGCAGGTTTAAGGCTTCCCGGGAAGGTTGAGCTCGGCGGCAAGTGCCTGAAGCCTTCCTCGAAAGTTTCCGGGCAGGTTCCCGGCTTTTCGGGCAGGCCGGTCACGACAGGCCTAAGGGGTGCCTACAGGAATCTTTCCCTGACGAACCGGGCGACGCGCATGCTCGCCCGCCCGTCGCCGAAGGGGTTCTGTGCCTCGGGCACGCCCGCGCCCGCCATGTCGAGGGCCGCCCGGCGGATGAGCCGGGGCTCGGCGGCCACGAGGCGGTTGCCCCCCGCCTCCACCGTCTCGGGCCACTCCGTGGTGTCGCGGACCGTGACGCAGGGGCACTTCAGCAGGAAGGCCTCCTTCTGCACCCCGCCGGAATCGGTGACGATGCACGAGGCGTCCCTGACCATGGCGAGCATGGTGAGGTAGCTCACGGGTTCGATGGCCTGCAGGCCGCCCGATGACGAGATCACTTCAGGGTACATGTTCCCGGTCCTCGGGTGAACGGGGAAGATCACCGGCAGGTCCCGGGCCAGGAGGGTGAGCCCTTCCCAGATGGCCAGGAACCTCGACCGGTCGTTCGTGTTTTCCGCCCGGTGGATGGTGGCGAGGGCGAAGGGGCGCCCGTAGGGCTGGGGGACCTTCAGCGCGGAGAACTTCAGGAGGGCGTCGTACATCACGTCGCCCGTGAGCACCCCCTCGATGCCTTCCCGGGCCAGGAGGGCCACGGCGTTTGCCGTGGGGCAGAAGTGGTGGTCGGCCGCGCGGTCGGTGAGGACGCGGTTGATCTCCTCGGGCATGGAGCGGTCGAAGGAGCGCACGCCCGCCTCGACGTGGCCCACCTTCACCCCCAGCTTGACGGCGGCCAGGGCTCCCGCCAGGGTGGAGTTCGTGTCCCCGTACACGAGCACGAGGGCGGGCTTCTCGGCCAGGAGCACCTCCTCGATGGCCTCCAGCATCCTCGCCGTCTGCTTCGCGTGGCTCGAAGAGCCGATGCCCAGGTGGAAGTCGGGCCGGGCAAGCCCCAGGGTCTCGAAGTGCACGTCCGACATGGCGAAGTCGTAGTGCTGGCCCGTGTGGATCACCTTGAAGGGGATGCCCAGGGAGGTGAACGCCTCGGCCACGGGGGCGAGCTTGATGAACTGGGGCCGCGCCCCCACCACGTGGATCACCCCGCCTGGTGCCTTCTTCGTGTCTTCCCGCATCGTCATGTCCACCCCGGCCCGATCAGAGCTTCACCACGGCGCAGTCTGTCTCGAGCCTGTCGCTGAGCGTCCTGCAGTAGCGCTCCGCCACTTCCCGGGTGCGGAAGCTTCCCCACCTCACCACGAACACACCGTCCAGGGGCGTCACCTCGCAGGTGAGACGGTTCTTGCTCTCGAGGGAGCCTGCGAGCTCCAGGGCGGCCTCGCGGGAGTCGAACGAGGCGATCTGCACACCGTAGCCCTGACCCGGTGAAGCGCCCTTGTCCGGGAGCAGGAGGATGTCCCAGAAGGAATACTCGAAGGACCCGGCGGAGCCCTCCTGCGGCCCGGGCTTTGCCGTCTCCGCAGCCGCCTTTTCCCGGGCCTTCGAAACCATCTTGCTCAGGTTCTTTTCGATGGGCTCGCAGGAATACTCGGGCCGGGTGTTCAGCATGGAGAACAGGACGCTCGCGCCGGCCAGGATGAAGACGGACAGCAGGAGCAGGGCGACGTTCTTTGCCAGCGACTGTTTCTTGAGCCTGGTCCTGCGCTTCTTGCGGGCCTTTGCCATGGGGGTCTACATGCTCTCCGGCGCGCTGATGCCCATGAGGTCCAGTGCGTTCGCCAGCACCTGCTTCACCGCCGAGATCAGGGTGAGCCTCGCCAGGGTGAGGCCCCGGTCGTCGGAGATCACCCGGTTCCTGTTGTAGAACCGGTGGAAGGCCGTGGCGAGCTCGAGGACGTAGTAGGCGATCCGGTGCGGCTCGAGGTCCGCGGCGCAGGACACGACCACATCGGGGTAGGACGCCAGTGACTTGATCATCTCCAGGTCGTCCCCAGAGCCCAGCCTGGACAGGTCGCAGTCCGGTGCGTCCGGGGAGAGCCCCTGCTCCCGGGCGTTCCTGAGGATGGAGCAGATCCGGGCATGGGCGTACTGGATGTAGTACACCGGGTTCTCGTCGCTCTTCTTCTTGGCGAGGTCGAGGTCGAAAACCAGCTGGGCGTCGGACTTGCGCATCATGAAGAAGTACCGGCACACGTCCTTGCCCACCTCGTCGATGATCTCCCGCAGGGTGACGAACTCCCCCGAACGCGTGGACATCTGCACGGGCTGGCCGTTCCTCACCAGGGAGACGAGCTGGATGAGGAGGGCGTGGAAGGCTTCCTTCGGGGCGCCGAGGCCCTCGATGGCCGCCCTCATCCGCGGGACGTACCCGTGGTGGTCGGCGCCCCAGATGTCGATGACCTTTCCGAAGCCCCGGTCGAGCTTGTCCTTGTGGTAGGCGATGTCCGGGGCAAAGTAGGTGAGCGACCCGTCCTGCTTCCTGAGCACCCGGTCCTTCTCGTCCCCGAAGCGGGTGGTCCTGAACCAGAGTGCGTCGTTTTCCTCATAGCTCAGGTCGATGGATTTCAGGTAGGCGAGCATCTCCTCGACCTTGTCGTCCTCGTACAGGGCGGACTCGCTGAACCAGTTGTGGAAGCGCACGTTGAAGAGCTCGAGGTCTTCCCGGATGCCCTCGAGGATGGCGTTCGCCGCGTAGTGCCTGCAGGCCGCCACGGCCTCTGCCTCGTCCATGTCCAGAAGCTCGCTTCCGCGGGCGTCCTTGAGGGCGCCCGCGATGTCCCCGATGTAGCTGCCCTTGTAGCCGTTCTCCGGGAAGGAGGTCTCGGCGCCGTGGAGCTCCCGGTACCGGCTGAGCACCGACAGGCCGAGCATGTTCATCTGGTTGCCCACGTCGTTGATGTAGTACTCGGACTGCACGTCGTAGCCGGCCGCCTTCAGGATCCGGGCGAGGGTGTCGCCCACGGCGGCTCCCCGGCCGTGGCCCACGTGGAGGGGGCCGGTGGGATTGGCGGAGACGAACTCCACCTGGACCTTGAGGCCCGCCCCAAAGGAGCTCGTGCCGAAGGCGGAGCCTGCCTGCAGAACCTCGCCCAGGACGCTCACCCACATGCCCGGCGAGACCACGAGGTTGATGAACCCCGGGCCCGCGATGTCGATGCGCTCGAAGACGTCGGTGAGGGTCTCGAGGCGCTCCTTGATGACCGCAGCGATGTCCCGGGGCTTGCGTTTCGCCCGGGACGCCAGGACCATGGCCGCGTTCGAGGCGAAATCGCCGAATTCCCTGTTCGCGGGCACGCTCAGGCCAAGGCTTCCGATGTCGTGGGCGGGGATCGCCCCCTCGTGCATGAGCGCTTGAAGTGCTTCCTTCAGGATCTCCTGTATCTTTTCCTTCACGATGGTCCTCTCGTGGCTTGTTGCCGCACGTTCTGATTCCCCCCGTCGGGTGGTACTCTGTACATATCAAATCCATTTTCTTTGTCCAGATATTTCCATGGGAAAAGAACCGGCCCCCTGCCGTGACGGCCCCCGTGCCGACGGGGAAGAAGGAAACGGTGCCCGTCTCCCCCGGCGGAAAATGGCGGGCGATGCGAGTGCCCCGGGGGGGCCGAAAGGGAAGGGCATATCAAAAAGATGAAGGATATCTTATACCTCTCAACAAAGAGCCCTGTTTGTATATTGACATCCCCCGGGAGAATCTCTATAACCACTGTTAGCAGTTAAGGCAGGTGAGTGCTAAATCCATGGCGTACCAGTTGAGCGAACGAGACAAGAGCATCCTGGGTGCGATCATTCAGGAATACGTGTCCACCGGCGAGCCGGTGGGCTCGAGGATCGTGTCCCGGAAGTACATGATGGCCCTTTCCCCCGCCACGGTCCGCAACGTGATGGCGGACCTCGAGGAGCTCGGCCTCCTCTACCAGCCTCACATCTCGGCAGGCCGGATACCCACGCCGGAGGGCTTCCGCTTCTATCTGAGCGAGATCATGCAGGTCAGGGCGCTGCCAAAGATGGAGAAGGGCATCATCTCCCGCCACATGGCCAGGACCGTGGGGGACGTGAGGGAAACGCTCCACGAGGCCTCTCTCCTGCTCTCGCAGATCTCCCGGAACGCCTCGATCCTCATCATGCCCCGGATCGACCCCTTCCTCTTCAAGCGCATCGACTTCGTGCGGCTCGACGACAGCAGGATCCTGGTGATCCTCGTGAGCAAGGCGGGGATGGTGTACAACCACATCGTCCACGGGGAGGACATCTCCCAGGACCTCCTGGTCAGGTACGCCAACTACCTCAACGAGTGCAGCGCGGACCTCTCCATCCACGAGATGAGGGACCGTCTCGTCAGGGAGATGTCCAGCGAGAAGGCCCGGTTCGACAGCATGATGAAGCAGGCCCTGAGCCTCGGCATGACCGCGCTGGAGGGCATTGCCGGCTCCCCGGACGTCTACATCCAGGGCAAGGAGAGCGTGTTCAACAGCCCGGACCTCGCCGATTTCGCCAGGCTCAGGGATATCGTGACGGCCTTCGAGGACAAGGGCAAGATGGTGCGCCTGCTCAACCGGGTGCTCGAGGACCCCGGGGTCAAGGTCCTCCTGGGCGACGACATGGAGCAGTTCGGCACGGACCACTTCAGCCTGGTGGCCAGCGGGTACTACCGCGGCGAGGTCCCGGTCGGTTCGCTGGGGGTGATCGGGCCCATCCGGATGGATTATTCGCGGGTCATCCCGCTCGTTGGCTATGTAGCGAAAATTCTGAGCGATCTACTGGAGGATGTATAAGGATGGACGAAGAAAGAATGGACACGCTCGGCACGGAAGAAGGGCTGACGGACGAGTGCGCCGCCGGAGGAGCGGCGCAGGAAGGCGCGCAGGCGGCCGGGGAAGATGCCGCGGCCCTGAAGGCCCAGCTGGACGAATACCGGGACAAGTACCTGCGCTCGTGTGCGGAAATGGACAACATGAGGAAACGCCTCGCCCGGGAGCGCCAGGACATCGTCAAGTACGGGACGGAGAAACTGTTGAAGGATTTTCTCCTGGTCTACGACGCCGTCGAGAAGTCCATCGACGCCGCCTCCCAGCGCGAACCGGTGGACGAGCCTCTGCTGCAGGGCCTGAGAATGACGGAGAAACTGTTCCTGGAAACCTTGAAAAAGAACCAGGTGGAGCCTATAGAAGCAAAGAACGTACCGTTTGATCCGAGATACCATGAGGCCCTGATGCAGGTGAACAGGCCGGATATGCAGAAAGGGATGGTGCTGGACGAGCTCGAAAAGGGGTTCATGGTGCACGACCGCGTTTTGAGACCAGCCAAAGTGACGGTCTCGGGTTGATCGCCGGAGAACATAGAAGGAGGAGAGGAAATGGGAAAAATTTTAGGGATCGATCTGGGGACCACCTTTTCCTGCATGGCCATCATGGAAGGTGGTGAACCGAAAGTCATACCGAATGCCGAAGGGGCGCGGACAACGCCTTCCGTGGTGGCGTTCACCAGCAGCGGGGAAAGACTGGTGGGCCAGGTGGCCAGGAGGCAGGCCATCACGAACTCCGAAAACACGCTCTATGCCATCAAGAGGCTCATCGGCAGAAAATATGAGGATGCCGAGGTCCAGAACGACAAGGGGATCATGCCCTTCAAGATCGTGCGGGCCGACAACGGAGATGCCGCAATCAACGTCGACGACCGCAGGTACGCCCCTCCGGAGATCTCCGCCATGGTCCTCCAGAAGCTCAAGATGGACGCCGAGGCGTACCTGGGGGACAAGGTTGAGGAGGCGGTGATCACGGTGCCCGCCTATTTCAACGACTCCCAGCGGCAGGCCACCAAGGACGCGGGCAAGATCGCCGGGTTCGAGGTCAAGCGCATCATCAACGAGCCCACCGCGGCAGCCCTTGCCTACGGGCTGGACAGGAAGAAGGAGGAGAAGGTCGCCGTGTTCGACCTGGGCGGCGGCACCTTCGACATCTCCATCCTCGAGATCGGCGACGGGGTGTTCGAGGTGAAGTCCACCAACGGCGACACCCACCTGGGCGGCGAAGACATCGACAACCGCATCATCGACTTTCTGGTTTCCGAGTTCAGGAAGGAGACGGGCGTCGACCTGAGCAAGGACAAGATGGCCCTCCAGAGGCTCAAAGAGGCCGCGGAGCGGGCGAAGATAGAGCTCTCCTCCATGATGGAGACCGAGGTCAACCTGCCGTTCATCACCGCCGACCAGTCCGGGCCCAAGCATCTCAACATGAAGCTCACCAGGGCAAAGCTCGAATCGCTCGTGGAAGACATCATCACCAAGCTCGAGAACCCCTGCCGCAAGGCCATGCAGGACGCGGGCATGTCCACCTCCGACATCGACGAGGTCATCCTCGTGGGCGGGCAGACGAGAATGCCCAAGGTCCAGCAGAAGGTCAGGGACATCTTCGGCAAGGAGCCCCACAAGGGTGTGAACCCCGACGAGGTCGTCGCCATCGGCGCAGCCATCCAGGCGGGCGTGCTGGGCGGCGAGGTCAAGGACGTGCTGCTCCTCGACGTGACCCCGCTTTCCCTGGGGATCGAAACCCTGGGCGGCGTGTTCACGAAGATCATCGAGCGCAACACCACGATCCCCACGAAGAAGACCCAGATCTTCTCCACCGCGGAAGACAACCAGAACGCGGTGACCATCCGGGTGTTCCAGGGCGAGCGGCCCATGGCAGGCGACAACAAGCTCCTCGGCCAGTTCGACCTGGTGGGACTGCCCTCGGCCCCGCGGGGCATCCCGCAGATCGAGGTGAGCTTCGACATCGACGCCAACGGCATCCTGCACGTGTCCGCGAAGGACAAGGCCACGGGCAAGGAGCAGTCGATCAAGATCACGAGCTCTTCGGGCCTGAGCGAAGGGGACATCAACCGCATGATCCGCGAGGCCGAGGATCACGAGACCGAGGACCGCAAACGCCAGGTCCTGGTGGAGGCCAAGAACAAGGCGGACTCCCTCGTGTACACCACGGAGAAGACCGTCAAGGAACACGGCGACAAGGTGGACGCACAGACCAGGGCGAGCATCGAAAACGCCCTGTCCGACCTGAAGGACGCCCTCAAGAGCGATGACGCGGACCTCATCAACCGCAAGGCCGAGTCCCTCACCGCCGCGTCCCACAAGCTCGCGGAGGTCATCTACTCCCAGGCCGCGTCGGGTGCGGGCGGGCCTCAGCCCGGCGGTCAGGCGGGGCAGGGAGGCGGACGTCCGGATGAGAACGTCGTGGACGCGGAGTTCGAAGAGGTCAAGGGAGACAAGGGCTGATACCCGGCAGGGCAGGGTTCCTCCGGGAATCCTGCCCTTCACATTGCACCCTTCCTGCTGTATATATCCCCTCATGCCTATCTATGAATACAAGTGCGGAAAGTGCGGTCAGGTGAAGACCGTGTACGCCCAGGGCTTCGGGGACCCCGAAGGGCTCGCCTGCGACGCCTGCGGGGAAACGGGGCTCAAGCGGCTGGTCTCGCGGGTGAACTACCACCAGTCCTCCTCCGACCGCCTCGCCTCCTACGACCCCAGGTCCCGGAACGCGGACTCCTTCATGCGCGATTCCCGGAACATCGGCCTCCACGCCGAGCACATGCTCAAACAGGCGGGGGTCAAGCCCACCGAAGACTTCCAGAACAAGCTCGAAAACCTCAGGGCAGACCCCTCCCGCGTGACGAAAGGGGAAGACTGACCCCCGCAGCTTTGCGGCTCGCATCGGGGCCTCCTTTTGGAGAGGTGCGGGAAGAAAGGACTCGAAAGAGGGGTGTGGGAAGGCCGAGAAGGGCATTTCAGCCCTGGGAAGGCGCCTGCCGGCGCGAGTCAGGTGTGGGAATCCCCGATTTCTGCGCCGGGAGAACAGAAAGCCCGCGGCAGGCATTGCCCGCAGCCGGCTTCCATGGTCGAGCCCCGCTTTTTAAAAGCTGAAAAGCTTCTTCTTTTTCGAGGAAGACTTCAGGCTCTCGCCGCTGAGCTTCGCGAACTGCTCGAGGAGCTCCTGCTGCTCCTTCGTGAGCTTCTTCGGGATCTCCACCTTCACGCCCACGTTCAGGGACCCCGTCCTGTTGGAGCGGAGGTGCTTGACGCCCCTGTCCCTGATGGAGTAGATCTCGCCCGGCTGGGTGCCCGGCCTGATTTCGAGGTCGGTCTCGCCTTCCAGGGTGGGCACCTTGATGGTGGTGCCCAGGGCGGCCTGGATGAAGGAGATGCTCGTCTCGAGGAACAGGTCGTCGCCCTGCCGGACGAACGTCTCGTGGGGTTTGACCTCGATGAAGACGTAGAGGTCACCCGGGGGCCCGCCCAGGTCTCCCAGGTCGCCTTCACCCGAGATGCGCATGGTCGCCCCGGTGTCGACCCCGGCCGGGATCTTCACCTTGAGCTGGCGCTTGCGGGTGATGGTGCCCGCCGTCCGGCACTCCCTGCAGGGCTTGGCGATGACCTTGCCCGTGCCCCGGCAGTGGGCGCAGGTGGTGGAAATGGTGAAGAACCCCTGGGTCCGGTAGACCTGGCCCTTGCCTCCGCAGATGCCGCACGGCTCGGGCTTCGTGCCGGGCTCGGCCCCGCTGCCGCCGCAGTGCTCGCACGGCACGGTTTTGGGGACCTCGATCTCGATCTCCGTGCCTTTGGCCGCCTGCTCGAGGGTTATGGAGGTGTCGAACCGCAGGTCGGAGCCCCGGGTGGGCCGCCTGCGCCCGCCCCTCCTGGCCCCTCCGAGCCCGAAGACCTCGCCGAAGATGTCCCCGAAGGAGCTGAAGATGTCGTCGAAATTGTTGAAGCCCTGGAACCCTCTGCCCTGAAGCCCCTCGTGCCCGTACTGGTCGTATATCTGTTTTTTGTCCGGGTCCTGGAGGACTTCGTAGGCCTCCGCGGCTTCCTTGAACCTGTGCTCCGCCTCGGAGTCCCCCGGACAGCGGTCCGGGTGGCACTTCATGGCGATCTGGCGGTAGGCCTTCTTTATCTCGTCTGGCGAAGCGGTGCGGGGGATTTCCAGGATCTCGTAGTAATCCCTTTTGGTCATGACTTTTCGCTTAAGGAAATCTTCCCTTCGGCGAGCTCTCTCAGGGCGGTCACGACAGGCCTGTTCTCCTTGCGCTTGGAGAGGGCAGGCGCGCCCTTCATGAGCTGTTTCGTGCGCTTCGACGCGGCGATCGCGAGCGAGAAGCGGTCATGGACCTTGTCCAAGCAGTCTTCCACTGTTACTCGTGCCATGGCATTCCTTCCTGATAATCACAAAGTGAGGTAGCCTATGCCATACAATACCGGAATCGTCAAGTCCCTCCTGCGCCTGAGCCTCCGCTCAGGCAGGGGGGGCCGGCCCTCCAGGGAAAGCGGAATCTTCCCCTGGGCTCGAGGAAAAACGCGATGCAGGATGCCTGGAATGAGACAACCCCTCGCTCCTCCCCTGGGCACGGGGAAAAACGGGCCCCCTCGCACGGTGGTCGGAAGGCAAATCCTCTTCACCCGGAGCGGTCCGCGGGGGGAGGCCTGTTCCCCGGAGCCCCGGCGGGAAGATCAGTCGTCGAAGTTGCCCGTGGGGCCCCCCTCTTTTTTGAACGCCCTGGCGCGCTCGAGGATCTTCTCCCTCGTCCACTCTCCGGGGTTCTCGATGCGCTTTCCCTTGGGGCCCAGGTCGCAGGAGCCGGCCTCGAGGATGGCCTCCATGGCCAAAGGCGCCGTGTCGCCCGCGTTGAAGCAGTCCACCAGCAGGTCGTAAATGAAATCCTCGACGCCCTTGACCATCCGCTCCCTCACTTCCCTGGGCTGGGCCAGGAGCTTCTTCTCGAAGGGGAGGTTGAGCTTCTTGTAGTCGCCCTTCTTCAGGGCCTTGTCGTTGGCGTACGCGACCATCTCCTGCCACATCTCCTCGGTGACGCCCGCCCCTTTGACCTTGAGGAACTCGCCCTTCTCGTCGAGGATGGCGTTGCCGTAGGGGTTGACCTCCAGGCCCCAGGAGATCATCTGCAGGGCGGTGGCCACGTTGGCCTTGGTGGTGGCGGTTTCCGAGGCGATGCGCCTCAAGCGCTCCGCGCTGTTGCCGGAGGTGCCGTGCTGGGCGCCGGAGATGCCGTATTTCCCGAGCGCCTCGTGGATCTCCCGGGTGAGCTCCACCTGGATGCCCGCGTCGCTCTCCTCGATGCCGTGGGTGGTGCCGTTGTTCAGGGCGATCCAGTCGGGGAAGATGCCGTGGGCGTTCAGGCCCTGGATGAGGAAGAGCGCCTCTTCCGGGGTCGAGAGCCCGGCCTTGCCCTTGATCTCCCCCACCTCGGTCTCGTAGCCCGCCCACCCGGGGATGTACGCGCTCAGCTCGATGTTGGCGAGCAGGTTGTCCTCCTCGGCCATGTGGGAGGCGTCGATGGCGATGGAGGTGATGCCCGCGTCGATCATGGAGGGGATGTCGGTCCGGGCCTTCTCCACCTCCACGGACTTCTTGAGGCCGAAGTGGTCCGCGTGCACGGCCACCGGTACGGTGATGCCCAGCTCGTTGCAGAAGGCGTCGACGTACTGGGCGAGGTTCCACATGTTGATGGGGCAGTAGTCAGCCTCGGACTTGGCGATCTCTACGATGACCGCCGCGTTGGCCCGCTGGGCGGCCTTGAGCGTGGCCCTGATCACCGCGGAGCTCCTGCCGTTGGCCGCGATGGTCATGGCCTTGCCCTTCTTCATCATGGCGCGGTCGATGACCTTGCCGCTCACGATGAGGGCCTTCGAGTTGGGGAAAAGCCTTTTGATCGTAGGGGGCCGTCCGATGGCCAGAACCTTGTCGAAATCTGCCGAATAGCTCATGCGTGTCCTCCCCAGTCTTTTTTTATGGCGCAGTGCGACCCGTCATGAAAGATTCTTTTTCGCGAACTCCTCGTATTCGAGCACGTCGTCCTTCGAGCCGATGATGAGCGGCACCCTTTGGTGCAGCTTCGCGGGCGTGATGTCCAGGATCCGCTCGTAGCCCGTGGAAGCCCATCCGCCCGCCTGCTCCACCACGAAGGCCAGCGGGTTGGCCTCGTAGAGCAGCCGGAGCTTGCCCGTGGGCTTTTTCGGGTCCTTGGTGTCCTCGGGGTAGAGGAAGATCCCCCCCTTGAGCAGGTTGCGGTGGAAGTCCGCCACGAGCGAGCCGATGTAGCGCGAGGAATACGGGGCCCCAAGCGTGTTGCGCTCGGACTTCAGGTAGTCGATGTACTCCCGGGTGCCCTTCTTCCAGTAGGGCTGGTTGCCCTCGTTCGTGCTGTAGATCTTTCCCCGCGCGGGGATGCGGACATTGGGGTTCGACAGGACGAACTCGCCCACGCTCGGGTCGAGGCTGAAGACGTTGACCCCGTTGCCCGTGGTGTACACGAGGTTCACGCTCGAGGAGTAGATGATGTAGCCCGCGCCGAAAAGCTTGCTGCCCGTCTGGAGGCAGTCATCCAGCGTTCCGTCGCCGTCTGCGGTCACGCGCTTGTAGATGCCGAAGATGGTGCCGATGGAGACGTTCACGTCGATGTTGGTGGACCCGTCGAGGGGGTCGAACATGACCACGTAGTCGCCCTTGGGGTGCTCGGGCGGGATGACGATCATGTCGGGCTCTTCCTCGGAGGCCATGACGCAGACCTTGCCGATGTAGTTGAGCGCGTTGATGAAGACCTTGTTGGCATATTCGTCGAGCTTCTGGACCTCCTCGCCCTGGACGTTCTTCTGGCCCGTCCGGCCGAGGATGTCCTCGATGAGGCCCGCGTGGGAAACCTGGGCCGCCACCACCTTGGCGGCGAACACGATCTGGCTCAGGATGGCGCTGAAGTCTCCCCGGCCGCCGTAACGGCTCTGCTCACTCATGATGAAACGGTCTAACGAGATGATCCTGTCGTTCATGGTTCCTCCCCATGCGCTGAGACTGTACCCTATGCCGGTTTTCCGATCTCGGGGGATGATACCATTTTCAGGGGTGGGAAAGCAAGGCGATGTCGGCCTTTGTCCGACACGGCATCACACCGGGGGCGGGCTGCTTCCGTGATGCGGAAATACCCGGAACCGCACATATTAGAACGCGTCAGGAAAATAAATGACACGGGGCTTGACAGGGCAGACGTTTCTATATATAGAAACATCATGCAGAAGGAATTTGCCAGGATCGCACGCGGGAAAAAAGGCCTCTGGTGGTGGCGCGCCTCGAAGAATGGCGTGAGCGGGGGTTTGCCTTAGAGCGATTCTGACCAGTCAGACGGCACCGAGCGGCAGGCTTTCCCAGAAAAGCCTGCCGCTTTTTTTTATCGAAAGGAGAGAAGATGGAAAAGATCCGGGTGTTCAGGGACAGGAAAGACCGGGGCGTCGTGGTGGAAAAGAGGCTCTCCTGCGACACGCTCACCCCCGTCCAGGCCTATTGGGCAGTGGCGGGAGAGGGACCGGGCTTTCTCCTGGAATCCATCCCCGGGTCCTTCAGCTTCCTGGGCAGGTTTTCCACGGGCGACACTCTGACCGTGCACGAAGCGGCCGACCCCTGGTCCCTGCTGCCCTTGAGGGGGAGCGTGCTCCAGTTCGACAAGGAAGGCCTGCCGCCCTTCATCGGGGGGTACGTGGGCTACCTGGGCTACGACCTGGTGCGCGGCATCGAGAAGCTCCCCCGCCCGGTCGTTCCGTCGGGCTTCCCGGACGCCATGCTGGGCTCCGTCGACACCCTGGTGGTGTTCGACCATCTCAGGCAGTCCCTTTCCCTCATCCACACCGTTCCCCTCAGGTTCATGGGCGAAGAGGACGCGCTCAAGCGTGCCCGGGAGGCGTTCGGGCCCATCGAGGAGGCCCTGCGCTCAAAGCCCCTCATGCCCGCGGCCGGGGTGCCGCCCCGGTGCAGGGTCAGCGGGGTGTCCCTCGACGATGCGGCCTTCATGGAAGCCGTCGAAAAGGCAAAAGAGTACATCCGCGACGGCGACATCTTCCAGAGCGTGCTTTCGAGGAGACTGGAGCTCGACGCATCCTGCGGCGCCTTCGACACCTACCGCCGTCTCCGGCACATCAACCCCTCCCCCTACCTCTTTTACATACGCCTGGGAGACGTGACGCTGGTGGGCTCGTCGCCCGAGGTCATGGTCAGGCTCAAGGGGGACACCGTCACGTCCCTGCCCATCGCGGGCACCAGGCCGCGGGGAAAGAGCATCGAGGAGGACGAGTTCCTGGCCGAGGACCTCATGAACGACGAAAAGGAGAGGGCGGAGCACCTCATGCTCCTCGACCTGGCGCGCAATGACGTGGGCAGGGTGTCGAGGCCCGGCACGGTGAGGGTTTCCACCCGGGAGGTCGTGAGGAGATACTCCCACGTCATGCACATCGTGTCCCGGGTGGAGGGGGAGAAGAAGCCCTCGCTCTCCAACATCGACGTCCTGAAGGCCTGCTTCCCGGCGGGCACGGTCTCCGGGGCGCCCAAGGTGAGGGCCATGGAGATCATAGACGAGCTCGAAGGCATGTGCCGGGGGCCCTATGCCGGCGCGGCGGGTTACCTCTCCTACTCCGGCGACATCGACACCGGCATCGCCATCCGCACGGTCTTCATCCGGGGCAAAAAGGTCTTTGTCCAGGCAGGCGCGGGCATCGTCTGGGATTCGGTCCCCGCCCACGAACTCAGGGAGATCGACAACAAGCTCAAGGTGTTGAGCACGGCTCTGGGAGGCATGGCATGATCCTCATGATCGACAATTATGACTCGTTCACGTTCAACCTGGTGCAGGGCTTCGAGTCCCTGGGCGAGGTGGTGGCGGTGTTCCGGAACGACGCCATCGGCATCGACGCCATCGGGAAGATCGATCCGTCGGGCATCGTCATCTCGCCGGGGCCTGGCAGGCCGGAATCGGCGGGCATCTGCGTCGAGGTGGTGAGGCATTTCCACCAGTCCGTGCCCATTCTCGGGGTCTGCCTGGGGCACCAGTGCATAGGAGAGGCCTTCGGGGCGGCCATCAGGCCCGCGGGAAGGGTCATGCACGGGAAGTTCTCCCCCATCACCCATGACGGGTCAGGCCTTTTCGAAGGGATTCCCCAGGCGTTTGCGGCGGTCCGTTACCACTCCCTCGCGGTGGAGAGGGAGACGCTTCCGCCCGGGCTCATCGTGAGCGCCGTGGCCGAAGACGGCGAGGTCATGGGTCTCAGGCACGAAAGGCACCCGCTCTTCGGCGTCCAGTTCCACCCCGAGTCCGTCGCCACAGACCACGGCTGCGATATCCTGGCCAACTTTCTCTCGAGAACGGGGAGGGCAGTATGAAGACCATCGTGGAGAAGCTCATTGACCGCAAAGACCTCGAAGACCGGGAGATGGAGATGGCCTTCGACATGATCATGTCGGGCCAGGTGGGCGACAGCCTCGTGGCGGGGTTCCTCGTGGCGCTGAGGGCCAAGGGCGAGAAGCCCTCGGAAATCGCGTCCGCGGCCCGCATCATGCGGGAGAAGGCCCTGCGGGTGAACGTCGGGTTCGACGTGGTGGACACCTGCGGCACGGGCGGAGACGGCGCCTCCACCCTCAACATCTCCACCGCCGTGGCCTTCGTCCTGGCAGGGGCGGGCCTGAAGGTCGCCAAGCACGGGAACCGCTCCGTCTCCTCCACGTCCGGCAGCGCCGACTGCCTCGAGGCCCTGGGGGTGCCCATCGATCTGAACCCCTGCGAGGCGGAGGCGGCACTCAAGGACAAAGGCTTCGCCTTCATGTTCGCCCCGCGCTACCACCCGAGCATGAAGCACGCCATGCCGGCCCGCAAGGGCCTGGGCATGAAGACGGTCTTCAACATCCTCGGCCCGCTCACCAACCCGGCCCGGGCCCAGTACCAGGTCATCGGGGTCTACCGGGAGGAGCTCATCGACCCCATCGCCCAGAGCCTGAGGATCCTCGGCCTCAAGGGGGCCATGGTGGTCCACTCGGGGCTTGACGAGGTGTCCATCTCCCGGCCCACCCGCTATGCCAGGCTCTCGGGAGGGGCAATCGTACGGGGCGAGGTGTGCCCCGAGGACGCGGGGCTTGAACGCGGCCCCCTCGACGGGATCAGGGTGTCCACGCCGGAAGAATCGGCCCGGCGCATCGAGGCGGTGTTTTCGGGCGACCTGAAGGGCCCCTGCCTCGACACCATCCTCCTCAACGCCGGGGCGGCGTTCATGGCGGTGGACGGCCGCCTGGGCCTCCGGGAGGGGGTCCGGCGGGCGGCGGCGGTGATCGAGGGGGGCGGGGCCCTCCGGGCGCTCGAGCGGGCGAGGGGATGATGGACTTCCTCCGGAGCATGTACCGGCTCTCGAAGGAACGGGCCGCCGGGCTCAGCCCTTCGGCAGGCCGTCACCGCTACCCGGTGCGGTCGTTCCGGGAGGCCCTGAAGGGCATGTCGGTCATCGCCGAGGTGAAGTACGCCACTCCCGCGGAAGGGCTCCTGGGCATAGAGGAAAGCCCTTCGGAACTCGCTTCGCGCTTTCAGTCACTGGGCGCGGCGGCGGTCTCCTGCCTCACCGAGCCGCACTTTTTTTCCGGGAGCCTGTCCTTTCTTCAGGAGATCAGGGAGGCGTGCAGCCTGCCCATTCTCATGAAGGACTTCATCGTCGATTTCAGGCAGATCCTTGCCGGAAGGGAACTGGGGGCGGATGCGTTCCTGCTGATCACGGAGATGCTTCAGGCGGATGAGCTCGAAGAGCTGTACGCCTGCGGCAGGGAGCTCGGCATGGACTGCCTGGTGGAGGTCCACGGGATCGAAGGTCTCGAGAAGGCCATCCGGATAGGTGCGGAGATCATCGGCGTGAACGCGAGGGACCTGTCGACCCTCGAGGTGGACCCCGCGAGGCACGAGGTGATGGCAAGGCTCCTGCCCGCGGGCGTGGGCAAGGTGGCGGAGAGCGGGATCTCCTCGCCCGGGAGGCTTCTGGAGCTCAGGGAGTCGGGCTACGACGCCGCGCTCGTCGGCCGGGCCATGGCGCGGGAGGACCTGCGAAGGGAGCTGCTCTCGTGTGGGTGAAGATCTGCGGGATCACGAGGTGCGAAGACGCCCTCGCCGCCTGCGAGGCCGGGGCGGACGCCCTGGGGTTCGTGCTCACCGGGAGCCCTCGCAGGGCCGACCCGGAGGGCCTCCTCCCGTGGATCGCCTCGCTCAGGGGCGTGGAAAAGGTGGGTGTGTTCACCGACGAGCCCCCCGGGTACATCGTGGAGGTGTCGACCCTGCTGGGGCTCGACACGGTCCAGCTTCACTCGCCGGTGAGGCCGGAGCACGGGATCCTGAGGGGACGCTTCGGGATCATCCGGGCGGTGAAGAGCCTCGACGGGCCGGGCCTTTTTCCCCCCGGCACCGACCGCGTGCTCCTCGACCCCAGCTTGGGCACGGGCACGAGGGGGGCATGGGAGCGCCGGGAGGTGCCCTTCATCCTTGCGGGGGGGCTGAACCCGGAGAATGTCAGGCGGGCGGTCCGCGAGGCCAGGCCCGAAGGCGTGGACGCGAGCTCGGGCGTGGAGGTCTCCCCGGGGATCAAGGACGCGGAGAAAATCAGAAAATTCATCCAGGAGGCCAGATCATGAACGGCTATTTCGGGGAGTTCGGCGGGCAGTACGTACCGGAGACGCTGCTCCCGGCATTGACGGAACTCGAGGAGGCATTCGCCGCCGCCTCGAAGGACCCCTCCTTCCGGGGTGAGTACGGCGCCTACCTGAGGGACTACGTGGGCAGGCCCTCGCCCATGACCCATGCCCGCAGGCTTTCCGGGAACCTGGGGATCGACGTGTACCTCAAGCGGGAGGACCTGAACCACACCGGCTCGCACAAGATCAACAACGCCCTGGGCCAGATCCTCCTCGCCCGAAGGATGGGCAAGGGCAGGGTCATCGCCGAGACCGGCGCGGGGCAGCACGGCGTGGCGACGGCCACGGTGTGCGCGCTCTTCGGCCTTCCGTGCGCGGTGTACATGGGCTCTGAAGACATCGAGCGGCAGAAGCTGAACGTGGAGCGCATGAGGCTCCTGGGCGCCGAGGTCGTGCCGGTGACCTCCGGGAGCGCCACCCTCAAGGACGCCACGAGCGAAGCCATCAGGGACTGGGTGGCCAATGCGGACACCACCTACTACCTCATCGGCTCGGCCATCGGCCCGCACCCCTACCCCACGCTCGTCCGGGAGTTCCAGCGGGTCATCGGCACCGAGGCCCGGGCGCAGATCCTCGAGAAGGCCGGCAGGCTCCCGGATGCGGTGATCGCCTGCGTGGGCGGCGGCTCCAACGCCATCGGGATCTTCGCGGGCTTCCGAAACGACCCCGTGGAGCTCATCGGCGTGGAGGCCTACGGCGACGGAGACAAGAGGCACGGGGCGAGCATTCATTTCGGCACCCCGGGCGTGCTCCACGGCACGCGATCGTTCCTCCTCCAGGACGAAGACGGCCAGGTGCGGGAAACCCACTCGGTTTCGGCCGGCCTCGACTACCCCGGCGTGGGTCCGGAGCACAGCTTCCTCGCCTCTACGCAGCGGGCCCATTACGAACTCGTGGACGACGCCCGGGCGTTGAGCGCCTTCACGATGCTGAACCGGCTCGAAGGGATCGCGCCCGCCCTGGAGAGCGCCCATGCCGTGGGGTACCTGGAGCAGTACGCGAAGGGCCACCAGGGGGCCGTCGTGGTGGTGAACCTTTCGGGCAGGGGGGACAAGGACCTGCACACCGTGCTCAAGGAGGGCCTGTGATAGCTGAAGCCATCAGGAACAGGGAAAGAGCGATCGTCCCCTATGTGACAGCCGGACTGAAGGGGCTGGATGCCACGGGGGAGATCATCCGGGCCCTCGATGCGGAGGGGGCGGCGTTGATCGAGATCGGCATACCCTTCTCCGATCCCATGGCGGACGGGCCGGTGCTCCAGAAGGCCTCACACATGGCGCTCCGGTCGGGTTTCACCCTGGACGGGCTTTTCGGGCGCCTGGGCGCCTGGAGCGCTTCCGTGCGGGCGCCCCTGGTGATCATGTCGTACATCAACCCCCTCATGAGGCGGGGCCTCGAGGAGACATTCGCGCGCTTCCGGGACAGCGGCGTCAAGGGCGTGATCATCCCGGACCTGCCGCTGGAAGCGGGGGACATCTATGAGCTCTGCCTCAAGGCGGGTCTGGACCTCATCAGGCTCGTCGCGCCCACGACTCCCGAGGCGAGGCGAAGGGAAGTGGTGTCCCAGTGCGGCGGGTTCGTGTACGCGGTGACGGTCAGGGGCGTGACCGGCGCGCGGGCAGATCTGCCCGCGGGGGTCCGGGACCAGGTGGCAGGCATCAGGGCTTTCACAAACCTCCCGGTGTGCGCGGGGTTCGGGGTGTCCAGCGCTGACCAGGTGAGCCGGATGCTCGCCTTTTCCGACGGGGTGATCGTGGGAAGCCACCTCATGGCCAGGGTGCTCGAGGCCCATGACCCCGTGGAGGCCGCGCGGCTGACCTTTGCCTCCCTCATGAACTGAAGCGGGCAGCGGGGGGAAGACGACCAGGGGTGTTTCCGGTTTCACCCCCGGCCGCCGCGGATGAAGTGGCGGTACTGATCGACGACAACGCCCACCCGAAGTTCACCCCGGCAGCCGTGGGTGGAGCGCCCTGGTCATGCCGGAATATCCGTGCCAGTGAGGATGGGGGTTCGGGTCATGTCAAAACATTTGTGTCAGGGAGGATGGCGCCCATTGATCGCCCGGGTCGCCGGTGGTATCCTGCCCGCATGATGGTATTCGCCTGGCGCTACCTGCCGGTGTTCTTCCTCTGGCTCATAGGGCTGAGCGTGCTCGACAACGCTCTGCACCACATCTCCCCGCCCGTGGAGAGCGTCGCGTTCCTGGCCTTTTTGCCCCTGGGGGCTTTCCTCGTCCTTTTGTGGCACGCCTGCCGGAGGGAATACGGGGCCGATGGCGCACGGAGGAGGTTCGTCCCCTGGGCAGCGGTCCTGGCGCTTTTGTACTGCACCCCGCTCCTGCACACCCTCTCGATGCCCCTGGGGCTTTCCGGGCAGAAGCTCATCTATGAGTTCAGCGCCCTGGCCCAGTTCGCCATCTTCGTCGTCCACGCGCGGACCTGGTTCAAGCCCTGGGACTGGGCCTGGGTCTTCGGGGCCACGCTCCTGTTCGGCCTGATCCTCGAAAACGGGGGGATCATCCTCGGCGTGTTCTCGGAGCCGGGCTTCCTCCTCTACCTGCCGGGGCTCCCCGCGCCCCTGGCAACGGCCCTGGGCTGGGTGAACGTGCTGTACTGCGCCTTCTTCGCCGTGGAGAGGGTTTTGCCGCCCCTGCCGCCCGTGGGCAGGGGCCTGGTGTGCTCAGGCATCGGGCTCTGCCTCGATATCCCCTTCGACCCCGTGGCCACCAGGCTCGGGTGGTGGGTCTGGGAAGCTTCGCTGGACGCAGCCGTCTGGGGCGTGCCCGTGATCAACTTCGCGGCCTGGTTCTGGGCGCTCTTCCCCTATGGTGCGGCGTACTACCTGGCAAGGGGAAACGGGGGACTAGGGGAGGGGAAAAGGCTGGGGTGGTTCGTGGCGGGGTTTCCGGTGATCCTGTGCGGGGAGTTCCTGGGGGTCGTTGCGACCCTGTTTCTGGCGGGGGATCGCGCAGGGCTCGCGGTGATGCAGAAGTTCTTCAGCTCCCTCGGTCTTCCGTGAGGGACAGGTAGAGGGACTGGTACCGCTCCACCATGGCCGAAAGGCTGTAGTGCTCCAGGATGCGCTTTCTGGCCTTTTCCCCCAGGGCTTTGCGGCGGTCCGCCCCTGCATCATGGAGGCGCTCCCAGGCGGCGCACAGGGCAGAAGGGTCGGCCTTCGGGACCACGACCCCGGTCTCGCCCACGAGGGCCGCGGAGTCGCCGGCATCGGTCACCGCGCAGGGAAGGCCCGAAGCCATGGCCTCGCCCACGGCGTTGGGCAGGCCTTCGC
>ERZ1645192.276-NODE-276-length-40377-cov-10.502133_pt1 | contig 40377 bp, 35 predicted proteins | sample MGYA00575354_ERZ1645192 | MGnify/ENA primary metagenome ERZ1645192 (study PRJEB40844, sample SAMN11349763) | freshwater sediment metagenome | isolation source: river sediment | host: Sediment | place: India: Faizupur Khadar , New Delhi | collected 2017-02-21 ...
GATCGAGGTGAGGAAGGCACCCACCAGCCCCGCGACGACCAGCAGATCATGCCCCGATGCCAGCGCACCCCACAGAATCGCATCCTTGCTGTAGAAGCCGGCGGTCAGCAACGGCAGTGCCGCCAGCGCCGAGCCACCCACCAGAAAGGCGGCGTAGACCAGTGGCAACTTCTTGCGCAGGCCACCCATCTTGAAGATGTTCTGCTCATGGTGACAGGCGATGATCACCGCACCGGCCGACAGAAACAGCAGTGCCTTGAAAAAAGCATGGGTCATCAAGTGGAAGATGGCGGCATTCCAGGCGCCAACCCCCAGCGCCAGGAACATGTAGCCGATCTGGCTCATCGTCGAATAGGCCAGGATCCGCTTGATGTCGGTTTGCACCAGGGCCGCGCAGCCCGCCAGCAGCAGTGTCAGCGTGCCGACCAGCGCCACCAGTTCGAGCACCTGTGGCGCCAGCAGGAACAACCCATGGGTGCGGGCAATCAGGTAGACACCGGCCGTCACCATGGTGGCAGCGTGAATCAGCGCCGAGACCGGTGTCGGCCCGGCCATGGCGTCGGCAAGCCAGGTCTGCAACGGCAACTGTGCCGACTTGCCGACTGCGCCACCCAGCAGCAGCAGCGCCACCAGCGTCGGCGCGGCGCCGCCGCTCTGCCACACCTGCGGCGCCTGGGCCAGCAGGGTCTGGATGTCCAGGGTGCCGAACTGCACATAGAGCGCGAAGAGCGCAATGGCCATGAAGACATCGCCGACACGGGTGACGATGAAGGCCTTCTGCGCTGCCGCGCCATTGGCCGACTCCTTGTAGTAGAAGCCAATCAACAGGTAGCTGCAAAGGCCGACCCCTTCCCAGCCGAGATAGAGCAGCAGCAGGTTGTCGCCCAGCACCAGACAGAGCATGCTGGCCACGAACAGGTTCATGTAGGCGAAGAAGCGCGAGTAGCCCTCTTCACCGCGCATGTACCAGGAGGCGAACAGATGGATCAGAAAACCGACCCCGCTGACCACGCCGAGCATGGTCAGCGACAGGCCATCGAGCCGCAACGTGAAGTCCGACTTGAAGTTGCCCGCTTCGATCCAGTTCCACAGCAACTGCGTGTAGCCAATCACGCCACGCGGCTGTTGCAGAAACTCGACGCCCACCCAACCGGCCACCCCGGCCGCGAATGCGACCGAACCCACGCCGACCAGCGCCACCTGACGCTCGGACCAGCGGCCACGGCTGAATGCCAGCAGCAGATAGCCGAGCAGCGGAAAAAGAATGGTCAGGAACAACAGGTTCATCCGTGCATCTCGCTGGCAACGTCGATATCGAGCGTGTGGTGGCGATGGTAGAGCTGAATCAGCACCGCCAGCCCAATGGAGGCCTCGGCAGCGGCCAGGGTCAGGATCAGGATGAACATGATCTGTCCATCCGGCTGGAGCCAGTGCGACCCCGCCATCACGAAGGCGAGCGCAGCGGCGTTCATCATGACTTCGATACACATCAACATGAACAGCAGATTGCGCCGCACCATCAGGCCGGCCAATCCGAGGGTGAAGAGCATGGCGGACAAAGCCAGACCATGCGCCATCGGTATTCCTGTCATTGCAACACTCTCCACGACTCGTCAGCCACGCTCCGTGCCGGTTTCAGCCGGCAGCCACCGACCAACCCGAATCTATTTTTTGTCTTTATCGCTCTCGATGTGCCCCAGATGGTAGGCCGCCACCAGGGCGCCCAGCAGCAACAGCGAGGCCAACTCCACCGCCAGCAGGTAGGGCCCGAACAGTGCAATGCCCACCTGCTTGGCCCCCACGCTCTCCAGACCGGCCAACTGGCTGGCATCGGCCAGAATCACCCTCAGCAATCCAGCCAGCAGCAGCGCACTCAGAAGACTCGGCCCGATCCAGAGGCGCGGCTGGGTCCAGAGGCGCTCCTGTTCGGTGACGCTGGGCCCGAGATTGAGCATCATCACCACGAAGACGAACAGCACCATGATCGCACCGGCATAGACGATCACCTCCAGCGCGCCGGCAAAGGGTGCACCGATGGCGAAAAAGATCATGGCCACCGCCAGCAGCGACACCACCAGATAGAGCAGCGCATGCACCGGATTGCGGGCGATGATGACGCCGAGCGTGGCCAGCAGCGCGACGGCTGCCGAGAGATAGAAAGCCAGTTCCACAGTCGCTCCTCAGACCCGTTGCGTGCCGCTGCCACGATTCATGGCAGCAACGTCTTGACACTGATTGGCTCCGCCTCGTTGTTGGCCGCGCCCTTGGGTTTTCCGGCAATGGCCATGCCGGCCTGCCGATAGAAGTTGTAATCGGGGTTCTTGCCGCAGCCGGCGATCAGCAGATCCTCTTTTTCATACACCAGATCCTGGCGGCGGTATTCGGCCAGCTCGAAATCGGGGATCAACTGGATCGCGGTGGTCGGACAGGCCTCTTCGCACATGCCACAGAAGATGCAGCGCGAGAAGTTGATGCGAAAGAACTCCGGATACCAGCGTCCATCCTCGGTTTCGGTCTTCTGCAGGGCGATGCAGCCCACCGGACAGGCCACCGCACAGAGGTTACAGGAGACGCAGCGCTCCTCGCCATCGGGGTCACGGGTCAGAACGATGCGACCACGGTAGCGCGGCGGCAGATAGACCTTCTGCTCCGGGTATTGAATGGTGTCGCGCTTGCGAAAGGCGTGGGCGAACACCATCCACATGCTGCGCAGCTGGCTGCCAAAACCGGTGATCAGTTTAATCAGCATGGCGGCCTCCTCATCCTGCCTGATTCACGCCGCTCTGACTGAGCACCACCGCAGCGGTCACCAGCAGATTGATCAAGGTGAGCGGCAGACAGACCTTCCAGCCCACCGCCATGATCTGGTCATAGCGCGGGCGTGGCAACGCACCACGAATCAGGATGAACAGCATGACAAAAAACAGCGTCTTGAGAATGAACCAGAGTGCCGGCGGCAGGAATGGACCGTGCCAGCCACCGAAGAAGAGCGTCACCAGCAACGCGGAGACCAGCACCACGCCGACATACTCGCCGACGAAGAACATCCCCCATTTCAGACCCGAATACTCGGTGTGGTAGCCGGCGGCCAGCTCCTGCTCCGCCTCGGGCAGGTCGAAGGGGCTGCGGTGGGCGACGGCCACGCCGGCCAGTGCAAAGGTGATAAAGCCGAAGAACTGCGGCACGATGAACCAGAGCTGCTCCTGGGCTGCGACGATCTCACGCATGTTGAACGAGCCGGCCTGCGCCACCACGCCCATCAGCGACAGCCCCATGAACACTTCGTAGCTGACCGTCTGCGCCGCCGAGCGCAGCCCGCCCAGCAAGGAATATTTGCTGTTGCTCGACCAGCCGGCGAACATCACCGCATAGACCGACAAGCCGGCCAGCGCAAAGAACAGCAGAATGCCGATCTCGAGATCGGCCACCCCCCAGTCGGGGCTGATCGGCACGATCGCGAAGGCGATCAGCAACGCACTCATCGCGATCACCGGCGCCAGCACGAAGGTGAGCCGGTCGACGAAGTGGGGCGTCCAATCCTCCTTGAAGAACATCTTGATCATGTCGGCAACGATCTGGAAGGCGCCAAAGGGACCGACCCGGTTGGGCCCGTAGCGGTCCTGCCACAGCGCCAGCAGGCGCCGCTCGATCCAGCTCAGGACCGCAGCGAACAGCACCACCACCAGCAGAATCACCACCGCCTTAACGACGGCAAGGGTGATGGTGAGCAGATCAGGGGTGAGCCAGTTCATGCCGTCGCCACCTTGCCCGCTTCGAGCCGTTTCAGTTCACTCCAGCCCAGCGCCGGCAGTGGCGGCAGACCGGTCAACCCCGCCGGCAGACCGACGGTGCCGGCCACCAGTGTCGCGCTGACCCGCGCCGGCAGCCGCAGCAGCCGGGTGCCGATGGTGACCTCGACCTGGTCCGCCTCGGCAATGCCCAGGCGGCTGGCATCGGCCTGCGCCACGGCCAGATAGGGTTGGGGCGCCCGGCTGGCGACCGCTGGAGCCCGAATCGAGAGCTCTTCGCTGCCGAAGATGTGATAAAGCGGCAGCAGGCGGAAGCGACCCTCGGCGGAGATTGGCAGCACAGGCTGCTCACGGAAGTACTCCCCGACTTGAGGCGTCGACGCTTCGAACAGGCGCACACCACCATCGCCGCCGCGCAGATGGCCACCCACCTCGTCCTGGAATCGGGTCCAGGATTGCGGGGAGTTCCAGCCGGGCGCCCAGGCGAAAGGAATCAGCGCGCCGGGTTCGGCCGGTCCACCATAGCCCTCCATCGAAAAGGTCAGCGCCGAGTCGCCATCCTGCGATGCGCGCGGCTCGTGCACCGACAGGTTGGCGCGCATCGCCGTGCGGCCGCTGTAACGCAGCGGCTGGCGGGCAATCTTGCGGCCCGCGACCCGGAAATTCGCATCGGGCGCCGCCTCGCTGATGCGGCGCAATGCCGGCACCTTCGCGGCACAGGCGGCGGTGATCTGATCGAGCAGATCCCAGCCCGGCAGCTCACCACCGATCACGCTGTGCAGCCCTTCGAGCCAGCGCCAACTCTCCTTCAGCTGGCTGGCGAGGTTGTAATAGCCAGGGTCATAGACCTGAAAGAACCGCTGGGCGCGCCCCTCCTGGCTGACCACGGTGCCGTCGCCTTCGGCGAAGCTGGCGGCCGGCAGCGTCACCTGGGATCGGGCCACGGTGGCGGTCAGTTGGTGATCGACCGTCACCACCATCCGCGCTGAGTCAAGGGCGGCATCGACGGTCGCGGCATCGACCCGCCGGTAGAGGTCGTTCTCGAGCACGATCAATCCATCGGCGGCACCCTGTTGCAGTTCGGCCAGCGCGACATCGACCGACACCCCTCCCAGCATCGCCACGCCCAGCGTATTGACCTCGGGCACCACCAGCGTGATGGCAGCTGCCCTGCCCTGCCTGCGCAGCGCAGTGGCGATGTTGGCAGTGGCGTCGATCAGCGCTTCGCAGCCGAGACTGCTGCCAGAAACCAGCAGCGGCCGCTCGGCCGCCAGCAGCGTGGCGGCGATCCGTTGCGCCCGTTCGAGCTGCTCCGGAGCAAGTGCAACCGCCGGCGCCTCGGCATCGATGGCATGCGCCACTGCGAAACCGAGCTGCGCCAGCGCTTCGGGCGTGTCGCGATGCAGTTCGCTGGCAGCATCGTCGAGCCGGCTTTCGATCACCCCGGTGACGATCAGCGGATGACGCGCCTGCTGACCAATGTTGCGGATCGCCTCATCCTGCCAGACAAAGGCCTTCTTGGCCGCGGCCAGCGCGCGCGCCTTGCCCTTGGTCGCCTGACGCAATGCCAGCGCGATGCGCGGCGCGGTCTGGGTCACATCCTCGCCAAGAATGAACACCGCATCGCGCTCTTCCATCTCGCGCAGCGTCGGAATTTCGGCCGTCGTGCTGCCGAGCACGTCGAGGATCTTGCGCACGACACGCCACTCCTGATCGGCCATGCCAACCGAGAAGTTGTCAGCACCGACCAGTTCACGCAGCGCGAAGTTGGCCTCCACACTGGCGCGCGGCGAGCCGATGCCGATGATTCTGCGCACGTGGCGCAACGCTTCGCCGGCCGTGGTCAATGCGGTGTCGATGGTGGCCGATACCAAGGCATCGCCCTGACGCAGCAGCGGAGTGCGCGGCCGTTCGGCGCTGTTGACATGACCATGGCCGAAACGGCCACGGTCACAGAGAAAATAGTGGTTGACCGCACCGTTGTAGCGGTTTTCGACCCGTCGTAACTCGCCATAGCGTTCGCCGGGGCTGATGTTGCAGCCCACCGCACAGTGCTGGCAGACGCTGGGCGCGAACTGCATGTCCCACTTGCGGTTGTAACGGGCCGAGTGGGTCTTGTCGGTGAAGACACCGGTCGGACAGACCTCGACCAGATTGCCGGAGAATTCGTTCTCAAGCACCCCCTCTTCGAGGCGGCCGAAATAGAGGTTGTCATGGGCGCCGTAGACACCGAAATCCTCGCCCTCGGCATAGTCGCGGTAGTAGCGCACGCAGCGGTAGCAGGCGATGCAGCGATTCATCTCATGACCGATGAAGGGGCCAAGCTCCTGGTTCGGGTGCGTGCGCTTGGTGAAACGGTAGCGGCGCCGGTCATGGCCCGTCATCACCGTCATGTCCTGCAGGTGGCAGTTGCCGCCCTCTTCGCAGACCGGACAGTCATGCGGATGGTTGATCATCAGCCACTCGATGACGCTGGCGCGAAACTGCCTGGCCTCTTCGTCATCGATCGAGATGTAGCTGTTGTCGGCCGCCGGGGTCATGCAGGACATCACCAGCCGGCCGCGGCTGTCATCGGCATTGGCATACTGCTTCACCGCGCACTGGCGGCAGGCGCCCACGCTGCCGAGCGCCGGATGCCAGCAGAAATAGGGCACATTGAGGCCCAGCGAGAGACAGGCGCTCAACAGGTTGTCGGCGCCATCGACCTCGTACTCTTTGCCATCTACATGAATCGTTGCCATGCGTCTCTCTATCCAGCCCTGTCGAAAAGTGGCCGCATCGTCACGCCATCAGGCCCGCTCGGCCTCTGGCGCCGCGATGCCGCGCTCGAACTCTTCGCGAAAAAATTTGATTGCACTCTGCAACGGCTCCACCGCTCCCGGCGCGTGGGCACAGAAGGTCTTGCCCGGACCCAGTTGACGGGCGATCTGCTCCAGAATCTCGATCTCGCCGGCCTGACCCTCGCCACGCTCGAGGGCAGAGAGGATCTTGACCGTCCAAGGCAGGCCATCGCGACAGGGGCTGCACCAGCCGCAGGATTCGCGGGCGAAGAAGATCTCCAGATTGCGCACCACCGAGACCATGCTCTGCCGATCATCGATCGCCATGATCAGCCCGGTGCCCATGCGGCTACCGGCCTTCATGATGGTGTCGAAATCCATCGCAAGATCGAGGTGACTGGGCAGCAGGAAGTCGGTCGAGGCCCCGCCGGGCAGCCAAGCCTTCAGCGCCAGGCCATCCTGCATGCCACCGGCGTGCTGTTCGAGAATCTCCCGCGCCGTGGTGCCGATCGGCAACTCCCAGACCCCAGTCCGCTTCACCCGGCCAGAAGCGCCATACAACTTGGTACCGCCATCCGGACTCTTGCCCTGCGACAGCCCCTTGAACCAGTCGGCCCCATGCAGCACGATCGGGGCGACATTGTTGAGCGTCTCGCAATTGTTGACCACGGTCGGCTTGCCCCACAAACCGGCGATTTGCGGAAAGGGTGGCTTGGAACGCGGGTTGGCGCGCCGACCCTCAAGCGAGTTGATCAGCGCAGTCTCTTCACCGCAGATGTAACGGCCGGCACCGGTGTGGACGAACAGATCGAAGCTCCAGCCGGAGCCGAGAATGTTCTGGCCGAGATATCCAGCCTCGATGGCCTGGGCAATTGCCCGGTTGAGCCGCTCGGCGGCCAGCACATACTCGCCGCGCAGAAAGATGTAACCACGTGATGCCTGGATCGCATAGGCGGCAACGATCATCCCCTCGATCAGCTGATGAGGCAGTTTCTCCATCAACAGCCGGTCCTTGAAGGTGCCGGGTTCCATCTCATCGGCATTGCAGACCAGATATTTCTGTGCCGGCGCATCGGCGCCCATCGGCACCAGCCCCCACTTGATGCCGGCGGGAAAGCCCGCGCCACCCCGACCGCGCAGGTTGGCATCCTTCACCACCTGGGCCACCTCGGCAGGCGTCATCGCCGGCACCGCCTTGCGCAGGGCGGCATAGCCAGCGAGCGCCTCATACGCCTTGAGGTCGACCACCGGTTCACCGCTCTCCAGCCGATAGGTGAGCGGATGGGTCTCGGCACTGCGCGCCATCGCACCGCTCACGGGTAACCCTCCAACAGTGCGGCCACCTGCCCGGGCGCGACCGGACCATGCAGGTCATCATCGATCATCAGCGTCGGCCCCTTGTCGCAGTTGCCCAGACAGCAGATCGGCAGCAGGGTGAAGCGGTCGTCGGCCGTGGTCTGGCCGAAATCGATGCCCAGATGGGCGGTCAGCGCCGCCTTGAGCTCGTCATAGCCGGTCAGAAAACAGGCGATGCTGTCGCACAGCTTGATCACATGCCGCCCCACCGGCTGGCGGAAGATCAGATTGTAGAAGGTCGCGACCCCCTCGACATCGCTGGCCGGGATGCCGATCAGGTTGCCGATGGCGGCAATGGCGCCATCGGGCACCCAGCCGCGCGCCTGCTGAACGATCTTGAGCGCACCGATCGATGCGGCGCGCGGATCTTCATAGTGCGACATCTCATGCTCGATCGCTGCCCGCTCGGCTGCGCTGAGCTCGAAGCCTCCGGGATGGCGCTCGCTGGTCAGGCGCTGCGCCGAAGTTGAGTTGGGGTTATCGGTCGACATCGGCCATCACGAAATCAATGCTTGCCAGATAGGCGATCAGGTCGGGGATCATGCTGCCGCGGATCACCGACGGAATTTGTTGCAGGTGCGGGAAGCTGGGCGTGCGAATCCGCGTGCGGTAGCTCATGGTGCCCCCGTCACTGGTCAGGTAGTAGCTGTTGATGCCCTTGGTCGCCTCGATCAGCTGACTCGACTCGCCGGCAGGCATCACCGGCCCCCAGGAGACCGACAGAAAGTGGGTGATCAGCGTCTCGATGTCCTGGAGCGTGCGCTCCTTGGGCGGCGGACAGGTCAGCGGATGGTCGGCCTTGTAGGGGCCGGCCGGCATCTGCTCGAGACACTGCTTGATGATGCGCAGGCTCTGGCGCATCTCTTCGAGTCGCACCATCGCCCGGTCATAGGCATCGCCATTGGCCGCCACCGGCACCTCGAATTCGAAATTCTCATAGCCCGAATAGGGGCGAGCCTTGCGCAGGTCATAGCCAAGGCCGGTGGCACGCAGGCCAGCCCCGGTCACCCCCCAGGCCAGCGCCGCAGCGGTGTCATACTGGGCCACACCGATGGTACGCGCACGCAGAATGCCGTTGCGCATCGCCGCCTTCTCATATTCGTCGAGCCGCTTCGGCAGCCAGTTGACGAATTCCCGCACCAAACGCTCCCAGCCGGTCGGCAGGTCATGGGCCACGCCACCGATGCGGTACCAGGCCGGATGCATGCGCCCGCCGGTGATCGCCTCGATGACGTCATAGGCCTTCATGCGGTCGGTGAACATGAAGAAGATCGGCGTCATGCCGCCGACATCCTGGATATAGGTGCCCAGGAACAGCAGATGGCTGGTGATGCGGAAGAACTCCGCCATCATCACCCGGATGGTCTTGACCCGATCCGGCACCTCGATGCCGGCCAGCTTCTCGACCGCCAGCACATAGGGCAGGTTGTTCATCACCCCGCCCAGATAGTCGATGCGGTCGGTGTAGGGAATGTAGCTGTGCCAGCTCTGCCGCTCGGCCATCTTCTCGGCGCCACGGTGGTGGTAGCCGATGTCCGGCACGCAGTCGAGGATCTCCTCGCCATCGAGCTGCAACACGATGCGGAAAGCACCATGGGCCGAGGGGTGGTTGGGGCCCAGGTTGAGGAACATGAAGTCGGCATCACTCGAATGGCGCTTCATCCCCCACTCTTCAGGGACGAAACGCAGCGACTCCTGCTCCAGATCCTGCTTGGCCGCATCGAGCATGAAGGGATCGAACTCGGTGGCGCGGGCCGGATAGTCCTTGCGCAGCGGATGGCCGCTCCAGGTCCGCGGCAGCATGATCCGCTCGAGATGGGGATGGCCATCGAACTCGATGCCGAACAGATCCCACACCTCACGCTCATACCAGTTGGCATTGGGCCAGATCGACACGGTGCTCGGCAGACGCAGATCATCCTGCGACAGCGCCACCTTGATGCGCAGATCGCTGTTGCGCTCGATCGACAGCAGATGATAGAAAACCGAAAAATCGGCCTTCGGCAGCCCGGGCCGCTGCGTGCGCAGCCGCTCGTCGACCGCACTCAGGTCATACAGCATCACGTAGGGTTGTGGCAGCTGCCGCAAATGGCGCAACAGGTCGAGCAGCCGCTCGCGCGGCACCCACAGCGTGGGGAGTTCATCGAGGGTGGGCTGAAAAACCAGCTCGACATCGGCAAAGCGTGCGCGCAGCGCACGCACCACCTGATGCTGGTCCCCGGATGCCATCTGTGCGGCGAGCGCTGGGTCGCTCATCGAGAGCTCACTTGGTAGCTGTTCCTGAAGAAAACGTGCACCGGACTACACCTGGTCTGGCGTGCGCAGCGTGGTCATGCTCATGCGCTCCTCACGGCGCAACTCGCGCTGCGAGGGCGCTTCTGCCCGATAGACGCCCTGCTCACCCACCACCCAGGAGAGCGGCCGGCGCTCCCGGCCGATCGACTCCTGCAGCAGCATCAACCCCTGCAGAAAGGCCTCGGGACGCGGCGGACAACCCGGAATGTAGACATCGACCGGCAAAAATTTATCCACGCCCTGCACCACCGAGTAGATGTCGTACATGCCGCCCGAATTGGCACAGGAGCCCATCGAGATCACCCACTTCGGCTCCAGCATCTGCTCATAGAGCCGCTGCACCACTGGCGCCATCTTGATGAAGCAGGTGCCGGCAATCACCATGAAATCGGCCTGCCGTGGCGAGGCGCGAATCACCTCTGCGCCAAAACGGGCCACGTCATGCGGCGCCGTGAACGAGGTCGCCATCTCCACATAGCAGCAGGAGAGGCCGAAGTTGTAGGGCCACAGGGAGTGCTTGCGCCCCCAGTTGACGGCATTGTGCAGCACCTGCTCGAGCTTGCCCAGGTAGATGCTTTTGTGCACATGCTGCTCGAGCGGGTCGGCCACCGGAATGCGCTGCTCCAGCGGATAGCGCTGCTGCTCTTCATCAACCCGCGTCAGCGTGTAGTCCATCGCTATTTCTCACCCCTGGGTTGCGCTCTTTGACCGCGCCCCTGCGGGGCCCAGTCCAGCGCGCCGATGCGCCACAGATAGACCAGACCCACCAGCAGCACGAAGATGAAGATGGTGGCCTCGACGAAGCCCGCCCAGCCGCTCTCGCGCAGCGAAATGGCCCAGGCATAGAGAAACAGCGCTTCGACATCGAAGATGACGAAGAACATCGCCACCAGATAGAACTTGGCCGAGAAGCGCAAACGGGCGCCACCGACCGACACCACACCCGACTCGAAGGCCTCGCTCTTCGCTCGCCCCCAGGCGCGGCCGCCCAGCAGCCAGGAGAGCAGCAGCATCAGCGCACAGACCCCGGCGATCGCAAACAGATAGATGCCGAATGACCAGTTGTGCGCCAGCAGTTGGGTGGATGCGGACATGAGAATCCTTGTTGTGCGACCGCCCTGACCACGCGACAGGGCGGGAGTTTTTCTTGTTCGTCGCGACCCGGAGGTCGGGAAGCCGCCGCGGCATCCATCTCGGCCGGGGCCAGCACGGCCCGCTCCATTGGCTGTACATTCTACCCAGTCGACACCCCCTTTTCCAAGCCCTGCCCAACCTTGGGGCATCCCATGCCGCGCATGGTCCAAGCGTCCGGGCCGGCAGCGCAGCCCGGCGATGGAGGCATCTTTGCTACAATCGCCCGATGAACAGCTCCACGCCCATCGACCAGCTCAATCCCGCCCAGCGCGACGCAGTGCGGGCATCCGCCACCCACCAACTGATACTGGCCGGCGCCGGCAGCGGCAAGACCCAGGTGCTGGTGCACCGCATCGCCTGGCTGATCCAACGGCACCAGGTGCCTCCCCATGCAATCCTGGCGGTCACCTTCACCAACAAGGCGGCGCGGGAGATGCGCGAGCGGATCGAGTCACTGCTCGGCCACGACATCCGCCAGATGTGGGTCGGCACCTTCCATGGCCTGGCCCATCGGCTGCTGCGCCTGCACTGGCACGATGCCGGCCTCGCCGAGGATTTCCAGATTCTCGACAGCGATGACCAGCAGCGGCTGATCAAACGCACGCTGCGCGAGTTGGGCCTGAACGAGGAGCAGTGGCCGGCCCGGCAGGCGCAGTGGTTCATCAATGCGCAGAAGGATGAGGGCATCCGACCAAACCGGATCGAGCCGCAGGGCGACCGGCAACTGGCCACGCTGGTCGAGATTTACCAGGCCTACGAAGCCGCCTGCCAGCGCGCCAACGTGATCGATTTCGCCGAGCTGCTGCTGCGCGCCCATGAGCTGTGGCTCAACCACCCCGAACTGCTGCACCACTACCAGAACCGCTTTCGCCATCTGCTGGTGGATGAGTTCCAGGACACCAACAGCATCCAGTATGCCTGGATCCGGCTGCTGGCCGGCGGCGGCGCCCGGGTCACCGCGGTGGGCGACGACGACCAGTCGATCTACGGTTGGCGTGGCGCCCGCATCGAGAACATCCACCGTTTCAGCCGCGACTTCGCCGATGTCCAGACCGTCCGCCTGGAGCAGAACTACCGCTCCACCGCCACCATTCTCGATGCCGCCAATGCGGTGATCGCCCGCAACCGCGAACGGCTGGGCAAGGCACTGTGGACCGACGGCAGCCCGGGCGAGCCGATCGCTCTCTACACCGCCTACAACGAAGAGGATGAGGCGCGCTTCGTCGTCGGCCAGATTCGCCAGCAGCTCGCCCAGGGGCTGGCCTGTCGCGAAATCGCCATTCTCTACCGCTCCAATGCCCAGTCACGGCTGCTCGAAGAGGCACTGCTGCGCGCCGGCATCGCCTACCGCATCCATGGCGGCCAGCGCTTCTACGAACGGCTCGAGATCAAGAATGCGCTGGCCTATCTGCGGCTGATGCTCAACCGCCACGACGACACCTCGCTGGAGCGGGTGCTGACCGCGCCACCGCGCGGCATCGGCGGCAAGACCCTGGAGTTGCTGCGCAGCGAGGCCAGAGGGCAACAGTGGTCGCTGTGGCGCGCCATGCAGCAGATGGTCACCGCCCGCGCGCTGCCGGCCCGCGCCCTCACCGCGCTGGCCGCCTTCACTCAGAACATCGATGAACTCGACCGGGCGACCCGCGATCTGGCGCTGTCGCAACGGGTCGAGCAGGTGATCCAGCGCAGCGGGCTGATCGAGTTTCATGCCAGCGAACGGGGTGAAAAGGGGCGCGGTCGGGTCGAGAACCTGCAGGAGCTGGTGAGCGCCAGCGGCCAGTTCAGCGAACTGCTGCGCAGTGAGGATGAGACCCTCCTCGCCACTGCCGCCCACGACGAACTGGCGCTGCTGCTCGACAGCGTCGCGCTCGACGCCGGTGCGGAACAGGGCGGTGAAGTGCTCGACGCGGTGCAGTTGATGACGCTGCACTCGGCCAAGGGGCTGGAGTTTCCGGTGGTCTTCATCGTCGGCATCGAAGAGGGGCTGTTCCCGCACCAGATGTCGCTCGAAGAGCCCGGCCGGCTCGAAGAGGAGCGGCGCCTCTGCTACGTCGGTCTCACCCGCGCCATGCACAAGCTCTACTTGAGCCACACCGAGAGCCGCCGGCTGCATGGCACCCTCTGCCACAACCGCCTGTCGCGCTTCGTGCGCGAGATTCCGCCCCACCTGCTGCAACAGGCCAGCAGCGGCGGCAGCGTCGGCCACGGCCAGATCAGGACCGATGTCGGCGAAGAGCAGGGATTGCAACTCGGCGCGCGGGTGCACCACGGCCGGTTTGGCGATGGCACGGTGATCGACTGCGAGGGATCGGGCAACCAGACCCGGGTGCGGGTCAACTTCGACCGCGAAGGAGAGAAGTGGCTGGTGCTGGCCTATGCGCGGCTGGAGCCGATCTGACCGGCTTCGCCGCAAGAGTGACTCAGTCTAAATCCGCTGACATGGCGCGCCGGGAGGGATTCGAACCCCCGACCCTTTGGTTCGTAGCCAAATACTCTATCCAACTGAGCTACCGGCGCCGACATGACAGGGAGGGCGCATTATAGAAGCGCCGCCCATCACGTCAAGAGTCCGCACTGCTCCGGCAGTTGTGGTTCTCGGAGTGGTTTTTGCTGCGCCGGGGTGTCGAAGCGATCACGCCGAGGCCGTGTGCGTACGCCGTGAAACAGCCGCAGCCGAGTGATCGAACAAAAAACAAAAGGCACCTCCCTGTGCCTTCAGCAATGGCGAACGGCTCAGACGCCCCTGGAGTGGCGGCGCGCCAGCGCGGTGAGTCCGAACAGTCCTGAACCCAGCAGCCAGACCGAGGCCGGCAGCGGCACCGGCGCCGGCAGCAGGGCGCCATCGAGGTTGAGCGCCACCATCTGCTGGCCGATCAGCGCGCCGACATAGTCCATATGCTCTCCTGCTTCCGCCAGATCTTCACAGTTGCCCACTTCGGTGCAGGTGGCCTCGTGGCTTGCATCATAGGTGCCGGCGAACTTGTAGAAGCGGTAGGTGCGCAGCACCTGCTCCATGCCATCGCCCACCTCCTGCTCGCCGCTGTCGAGCAGGTTGGCAGGGTCGTCTCCCGGCTTGCGCTGGAACAGCTTCCACTCGATTTCGACGCCATCGCCCTCATCGGCCACGACGCCGCCATTGTCGGCCATCAGATCATCGAGTTCGACCTCGCCCTCTTGATCATTGTCGACCTCGCGCTTGAACACCTGCACCCAGATCGCGTCGGAACGGCCATTGGCCTTGATCACTTCCGGCGCCTCGACTTCGGCGCGAACGATGGCGGGCTGCGGCGGGTTGCCGTTCTGCGCCGGCACCGCAGGCTGCACCACCGTCATCACCGGTGCCAGCAGATTGACCTGGGTCGAACGGTTGCCATTCTCGTCGAGCCAGAAGTAGCGGGTGGCGGTGGGCGCGCCATTGAGCGACACACCGAAGTGTTCACAGCCAGCGATGGTGATGCAGGCATGGCCATTGGTGGCGACGACGTTGCCGCTGAACGGGGCGGTCTGCCCACCCGCCTTGCTGTAGCGGATGAGCACATTGGTGCCACTCTGGCTCACCTGACCGCTGCCATAGTGCCAGTTGGGGTAGGTGTAGTAGTTGCCGTTGTAGCCGGCAAGCTGCGACAGCGAGAAATCCTCGAGTTCGATCTCGAAGCCGTGGTAGGGTGTGGTCGAATCATTGTAGACATCGAAGTTGCTGAGCGTGCCATAGACGGCACTGGCTTGAGCAAGCTGCGGCAGGCCGATGCAGAGCAGGGCCGCCGCCGCGATGCGGGCGTGGGTCGGAAGTTTCATGGTTCGCCATCCTGTCGTTGCCGACAATGTTTGAGGGAGAGACTCGGGTTGCAGAACCGTCGATTCTGTGGCGCCATAATACCAAAAAAAAAGTGGATTTTGACGCTTTATCATCCTTGCCTCCTGCCACCGCACCCTTTTCTTGATCGTGGTCAACCGCCACAATGCCGGGCGAACCAGCAGATTTTTCATCTCTTTCAGGTCACTCCAATGGCAGGCCACCCTGGCAACGACGATCCTTTTCTGGCGCGCGAGCAGCAGAAGTACAGCCATCCGATCGTCAGCCGTGAATTCATCCTCAAGTGGCTGAGCGAACGCAAAGGGCCGGCCAGCCACGCCCGGCTCTGCGAAGAGCTGGGCATCGCCTCGGCCGATGATGTCGAGGCCTTGCGGCGGCGGCTGATCGCGATGGAGCGCGATGGGCAACTGATCCGCAACCGCCGTGACGCCTACCTGCCGGTCGACAAGATGGATTCGATCGCCGCCCGCGTGCAGGGCCACAAGGATGGCTTCGGCTTTGCGGTGCCGGGCGATGGCTCAGCCGACCTCTACCTCGGCGCACGCGAGATGCGCAAGGTGTTCGACGGCGACCTGGTGCTGGTGCGCAAGGTGGGCGAAGACCGTCGCGGCCGTCCCGAGGGGGTGATCGTCGAGGTGGTCGAGCACCGCACCTGGGCGTTGGTCGGCCGCTATTTCGAGGAGCGCGGCGTCGCCTTCGTGCGGGCGGAGAATCGCCGCATCCAGCATGAGATTCTGATTCCCCCTGGCGAAGCCGGTCATGCGCGCCATGGCAACTATGTGATGATCGAGCTGATCCAGCAGCCCGGTCCACGGCAGCTGCCACAGGGGCGGGTGGTCGAACTGCTGGGCGAATATCTGGCGCCGGGGCTGGAGATCGAGATCGCGCTGCGCAGCCACCAGTTGCCGCACCGCTGGAGCGAAGAGGTCGAGCGCGAAGCGGCGCGGCTCGGCGATTCGATCGCGGCCGATGAGCTGACGCGCCGGGTCGATCTGCGCAGCTTGCCGTTCGTCACCATCGATGGCGAGGATGCCCGCGACTTCGACGATGCCGTGCTCTGCGAGCGCCAGGCCCACGGCGGTTTTCTGCTGCGGGTCGCGATTGCCGATGTCGCGCACTATGTGCCGCCCGGCAGCGCGCTCGATGCCGCCGCCCACGAGCGCGGCACCTCGGTCTACTTTCCCTCCCAGGTGGTGCCGATGCTGCCGGAGGCGCTCTCCAACGGCCTCTGCTCGCTGAAGCCCAGGGTCGACCGTCTGGTGCTGGTCTGCGAGATGGTGATCGACCGCAAGGGGCAGATCGATGATTTCTGTTTTTATGAAGGAATCATCCACTCCCATGCCCGCCTCACCTACAGCGAAGTGGCCGAGTTGCTGGCCGCACCGGCAGAGGCGCCACTGCGCCAGCAGTCGCCACACCACCCGCTGCTGCCGCAACTGGAAAACCTCCATGCGCTCTACCGGGTGCTGCATCAGGCGCGCCGGGCGCGTGGTGCCATCGATTTCGACACCCTCGAAACCCGCATCCTGTTCGATGCCGAGCGCAAGATCGAGCGCATCGTGCCAGTGGTGCGCAACGACGCCCATCGGCTGATCGAAGAGGCGATGCTGGCCGCCAACGTCTGCGCCGCCCGCCTGCTGCTGCACCACAAGGTTCCGGCGCTGTTTCGCGTCCACGAGGTGCCGGACGAAACCAAACTGACCCGGCTGCACGCCTACCTGGCCGAACTGGGCCTGAGCCTCTCCGGCGGCAAAAAGCCGTCACCGAAGCAGATGCAGAAGCTGCTCGACACCATCGCCGCGCGGCCCGATGCCCACCACATCCAGATGGTGATGCTGCGCTCGATGCGGCAGGCGCTCTACCAGCCGGAAAACCTCGGTCACTTCGGCCTCGGCTACGAGGCCTACACCCACTTCACCTCGCCGATTCGCCGCTACCCCGATCTGCTGGTGCACCGCGCCATCCGTGCCACGCTGCGCAGCCGCAAGCCGGCCCAGCACCTGCGGCGGGTCAAGGGCGCCGGCGTGCTCAGAAAGCAGCAGGTCTACCCTTACGATCCGCAGGGGCTGGCGCTGATCGGCCAGCACTGCTCCCAGACCGAACGCCGCGCCGACGCCGCCACCCGCGACGTGGTCGACTGGCTGAAGTGCGAATACCTGCGCGCGCATGTCGGCAGCGAATTCGACGGCCTGATCACCAGCGTGGTGGCCTTTGGCCTCTTCGTCGAACTGCGCGACATCTTCGTCGAGGGGCTGGTGCACATCACCGCACTGCCCAACGACTACTACCACTTCGAGGAGAGCAAGCATCGCCTGGTCGGCGAGCGCGGCCGCGCGGTCTACCGCCTCGGCGACCCGCTGCGGGTCAAGGTGGTCAGGGTCGACCTCGATGAGCGCACCATCGACTTCGAACCGGTGCTGCAACGCCCCGCCGCCACGCCTGGTTCCGGCAAGGGCGGCAAGAAGAACAAGGCCACTCAGGACGGCACCGGCGGCGGCAAGCGTCGTCGGCGCAAATCGGGCTGAGCGAACGCCCCACCCTGCATGAGTTCACCGCCGATGAGCCAGACCGTCTATGGCGTCCATGCCGTCACTGCACTGCTGCACAGTGATCCCACCCGCATCAGCCGGGTGCTGCTGCAGCAGGGCCGCGAAGAGAAGCTGCAGGCCCTGATCAAGCAGCTCAGGGCGCAGGGCATTGCCATCGAACAGCGCTCACGCCGCGAACTCGACCAACTGGCGCCCGGCGTCCATCAGGGGGTGGTGGCGCTGGTCGAGACCAGTGTCGAGGCCGGCGAAAATGAGCTGTTCGCCCTGCTCGATGGCCTGCAACGACCGGCCTTCCTGCTGGTGCTCGATGGCATCACCGATCCGCACAACCTCGGCGCCTGCCTGCGCACGGCCAATGCCGCCGGTGCCGATGGCATCGTGCTGCCCAAGGACCGCTCGGCACCACTGAATGCCGTGGCACGCAAGGCCGCCTCCGGCGCGGCCGAACTGACCCCCTGCTTTCGGGTCACCAATCTGGCACGCACGCTGGGGGCGCTCAAGGCACAGGGCCTCTGGCTGGTGGCCGCCACCGCCGATGGCCCCGGCACGCTGTTTCAGGCCGATTTCAAGGGTCCGATCGCACTGGTGATGGGCGCCGAGGGCCATGGCCTGCGACGGCTGACCCGCGAGCAGTGCGACTTTGAGGTGGCGATTCCGATGAAGGGCGCGGTGGCCAGCCTCAATGTCTCGGTGGCCAGCGCACTGCTGCTGTACGAGGTGATGCGTCAGCGCGACAGCGGATGACCCACCTCACGCGGCGGGCCCGTCACCGTTCTCCAGCAACCGGCTGGCCAGCGACAGCGCGCGCAGTTGCGGATTTTTCTTCTGTTGATGGCCGGCCATGCGGGTGTGGATATCGACCAGCACCGACAGCGCACGCAGCAGATGTGGGCCCTTGTTGAGCATCACGCAGTCGGCGCGGGCCGAGGCCGCGGCATCGGTCAGCTCCGGCCGTGACAGGCTGCCGTCATGGGTCAGGCTCTCCAGCACCTGGGTGGCCCAGATCACCGGCACATGGGCCGCCTCGCAGAGCCACAGCATCTCTTCCTGCAACTCCGCCATTCGCTCGCCGCCGATCTCCACCATCAGGTCGCCACGGGCGATCATCACCCCAAAGGGGTGGCGATCGACCATCGCCAGCAGCATCTCGGGCAGGTTGCCGACACCGGCGGCGGTCTCGATCTTGGCAATGATCGGCAGCAGCGGCGCGCCACGCTCGGCCAGCGCCGTGCGCAGCGCTTCCAGATCGGCGCGCGACTGCGCGAACGACAGCCCGATCAGATCGGCATGGTGGATGGCAAAGTCGAGGTCACGGCGATCCTTGTCACTGAGCGCCGGCAACCGCAAGGCCGAATCGGGAAAGTTCAGCCCCTGGTCGGCGCGCAGACGACGCCCCTTCGGCCCTGCCGCGGTGATGCGCAGCAACGCGCCCTCGGCATCGATTCGTTCGACCAGGGCACCGATCTTGCCGTCATCGATCCAGACCGCCATGCCCGCGGTCAACTGATCCAGCACGGCAGGCTCACCACAGCCGATGCGTGCCGGGGTGCCATCGGGCTGTGCCGCAACACCAGGACGCGCTGCCCGATCGAGCAGCAACGAATCGCCTTCGAACAGGCGAATCTCGACCGGCGGCATCTGCATGGCGGCCCGTGCCTGCCTCCGCTGTCCGCCAAGGGTGATGCAGAACTCGGTCTGCGCGTCGATCTGCGCGGCGCGCTCGCACAGCGCGCGGCAACGTCCGTCCGGCTCCCTGCCCTCGATCAGCAATTCGCGTTTCTTTGCCCGTCGATCGCGCAGCGTGATGACATCTCCGGGTGCCAGTGCCGCGATCAATTCCGCCGGAAACCCGAGCAGACCGGCTTCGGTTGGTACCCCCGACACCAGCATCACCACACCCTTCAGCCGCATGCAATCGGCCAATGCCACCGGCCCGGTACGCAATTTTGGACCGGCCAGATCCATCAGAATCCGGCATTCGCGGCCCGCAGCCAGCGCCGCGGCGCGCAGGTTGCGCACCATCGCATCCCAGATTCCGGCATCATCATGGGCGCAGTTGATCCGCGCGCAGTCCATGCCGGCGGCGACCAGTTGCATGGCCAGGCCGGGGTCGCTGGCCACTGCCCGCGGCATGGTCACCATGATGTGGCTGGGGCGGTCGCTCGGCAACGGGCCGAACAGACGTATGCGGTTGGCAGACAACAACTGTCTGCCCATGTCGAATGTCACCGGTGCGGCGGGCTCGATCGGTTCCGACCGGCCCAGCACGGCAGCGATCAGCGCCAGCAGACAGTCGAGAGTCGCCATGACGTGGGCTTCGCTGCGCCCCAGCGACGAGAGTGCACACTGCCCAAGCAGCGCCTGCAGCGGCCGCAGGTCGTGGCTGCGCAGCGCCAGATAATGGGCAAAGTTTCTCAGGCTGGGGGTGTCGTCGTCGCCACGGGAGGCGCTCTGGAGCCGAGCGGCGTCACCGATCACCGCTTGGCGCAACTGTTCGAGCTGATTGCCGATCTCGGCAAGCAGATGACGGTCTGGAAGGGTTTCTGGATTCCGCAGAGTTGACATTGCGATGACTGACGCCCGTGTTCATGACAGCACGGTCACAGCGTGACTGCACCGCATGACATTCATGTTTCAGTCCGGACGCTGCCCACCACGGCCCAGATGTCTGTCCATCGGCAGCCGGCCCGCAGGACAAGGACAGCCCAGCTCGTATCCGCAGGCAGCTGATGCGGCAAAATCAGCGTGACTGACTCTTCAGCAGATCACGAATCTCGCTCAGCAGCTTCTCTTCGTTGGAGGGCGCGGTTGGCTTCTGTTGCTGCAACTGGTTGATCGCCTTGACGCCGACGAAGACCGCAGCGGCGATGATGATGAAGTCGATCACGGTCTGGATGAACTTGCCATAGCTGATCACCACCGCCGGCGCACCCTCGGCCGCCGCCTTCAGGGTGATCGCCAGATCGCTGAAGTCGACCCCACCCAGCAGCAGACCGATCGGCGGCATGATCAGATCGCCCACCAGTGACGAGACGATCTTGCCGAAGGCGGCCCCGATGATGATCCCCACCGCCATGTCGATGACATTGCCGCGGATTGCGAACTCCTTGAACTCCTTGATGAGGCTCATGAATGCTCCCGTCAGTTAAATGGAGCGGGAATTCGAGCACATTGCAATTTCAAGATCAATCAATTGGGCGGTGAAGGTGTCTGCCGCTCGATCAATGCTCTTTTCAGACACAGACAGCACGCTTCACAAGCCAGCGGCAGCTCACTAAACTGCCCGGTCCACCGATCGCCCGATGCGCGCTGTTCCGTGCCGGAACCCGTTGCCGATCGAACCCAACGAGCCACCATGACCACGACTCTGGACAAAAGCTATCAGCCGGCACAACTGGAGCAGCAGTGGTACGCCCGCTGGGAGGCGGGCGACCATTTCCGCCCCGATCCGGCGCAGAGCGGCGAGCCGCCCTACTGCATCATGATCCCGCCGCCCAACGTCACCGGCACGCTGCACATGGGCCACGCCTTCCAGGACACGCTGATGGACGTGCTGACGCGTTACCACCGCATGCGCGGCGCGCCGACACTGTGGCAGCCGGGCACCGACCACGCCGGCATCGCGACGCAAATGGTGGTCGAACGTCAGCTCGCCGCCCAGGGCCTGTCGCGCCACGACCTCGGCCGTGAGGCTTTTCTGGAGCGGGTCTGGCAGTGGAAAGCCGAGTCGGGCAACACCATCTCGCGGCAGTTGCGCCGCATGGGCGCCTCGGCCGATTGGTCGCGCGAGCGCTTCACCATGGACGCGGGGCTGTCGGCGGCGGTGACCGAGGTGTTCGTGCGCCTGTACGAAGAGGGGCTGATCTATCGCGGCCAGCGACTGGTGAACTGGGATCCGGTGCTGCACACCGCCATCTCCGATCTGGAGGTGGTGAGCGAGGAGGAAGAGGGCTCGCTCTGGCACATCCGCTACCCGATCGCCGACGCCGCGGGCCAGCCGACGGCGGAATGGCTGATCGTTGCCACCACCCGCCCGGAGACCCTGCTCGGCGACACCGCCGTCGCGGTGCATCCAGAAGATGAACGCTACCGCCACCTGATCGGCCAGCAGGTGCTGCTGCCGCTGACCGGCCGGCTGATCCCGATCATCGCCGATGAGTACGTCGACCCGGCCTTCGGCACCGGTTGCGTCAAGATCACCCCGGCGCACGACTTCAACGACCACGCCGTCGGCAGCCGGCACAACCTGCCGCTGATCAACATCTTCACCATCGATGCCCGCATCAACGACGCAGCGCCGGCCGCCTATCAGGGCCTCGACCGCTTCGAGGCCCGCGCCCGCATCGTCGCAGACCTCGAGGCCGAAGGGCTGCTGGAAGCGGTCAAGCCGCACCGGCTGATGGTGCCGCGCGGCGATCGCACCGGCGCCGTGATCGAGCCCTATCTGACCGACCAGTGGTACGTGGATCTCACCCGCGACACCCAGCCTGACGGCCGCCCCGGCGGACGCGCCGCCATCACGCGCCCGGCGATCGCGGCCGTTGCAGAAGGTCGCATCCGCTTCGTGCCCGAGAACTGGGCCAGGACCTACTTCCAGTGGCTGGAGAACATCCAGGACTGGTGCATCAGCCGGCAGATCTGGTGGGGCCACCGCATCCCGGCCTGGTATGACGAGAGCGGCGCGGTCTATGTCGGCCATTCGGAAGCCGAGGTGCGCGCCCGCCACGGCATCGCGCCCGAGCAGGTGCTGCGCCAGGACGAGGATGTACTCGACACCTGGTTCTCCTCGGCGCTGTGGCCCTTCTCGACGCTGGGCTGGCCCGAACAGACGCCGGAGCTCGGCACCTTCTATCCCACCTCGGTGCTGGTGACCGGCTTCGACATCATCTTCTTCTGGGTCGCCCGCATGATCATGATGGGGCTCAAATTCACTGGCGAGGTGCCGTTCCGCGAGGTCTACATCCACGGCCTGGTGCGCGACGCCGAAGGCCAGAAGATGTCCAAGTCCAAGGGCAACGTGCTCGACCCGATCGATCTCATCGACGGCATCACCCTGCCGGAGCTCATCGCCAAGCGCACCAGCGGCCTGATGCAGCCGCAGATGGCCCAGAAGATCGAACAGGCGACGCGACGCCAGTTTCCCGATGGAATTCCAGCGTTCGGCACCGACGCCCTGCGCTACACCTTCTGCTCGCTCGCCTCCACCGGCCGCGACATCAAGTTCGACTTGGGGCGCATCGAAGGCTACCGCAACTTCTGCAACAAGCTGTGGAATGCCGCCCGCTTCGTGCTGATGAACTGCGAGGGACAGGACACCGGACTCAATGATGCACCGGTCACGCTGGGACTGGCCGAACGCTGGATCATCTCGCGGCTGCAGCGCACCGAAGCCACGGTGCGCGAGCAGCTCGACGGCTACCGCTTCGATCTGGCGGCGAGCGCCGCCTATGAGTTCGTCTGGGGCGAGTACTGCGACTGGTATCTGGAACTGGCCAAGACCACGCTGCAGGATGGCGCGGCCGATGCGGCCGTGCTGCGCGGCACCCGCCGCACCCTGGTACGGGTGCTGGAAACCGCACTGCGCCTGCTGCACCCCTTCATGCCCTTCATCACCGAAGCGCTGTGGCAGAGCGTCGCCCCGCTGGCCGGCCGCAGCGGGGCGACCGTCATGACGGCCCCTTATCCCACACCGGATGCAAGCCGCATCGACGCGGTCGCCGAGGCGGACATGGAGTGGCTGCAAGCGGTGGTGATGGCGGTGCGCAACATCCGTGGCGAGATGAACATCCCGCCCGGCAAACGGCTGCCGATCCTGCTGAACCGGGGCTCGACACAGGACCGGCAACGGCTGGAGAGCGCCAGAGCCGCCATCGAGGCCCTGGTGCGGGCCGAGTCGATCTTCTGGCTTCCGCCCGCGCTCACCGCACCGCCCAGCGCCATCCAACTGGTCGGCGAACTGGAGATTCTGGTGCCGATGGCCGATCTGATCGATGTGGCCGCCGAACGGGCCCGACTGGAGCGTGAGCTGGAGAAGATCGACCATGAACTGGGACGCATCGCCACCAAACTAGACAACGCCGATTTCGTCGCCCGTGCACCGGAAGCGGTGGTGACCCGGGAGCGGGACCGCCGGACAGAACTGCTCGCTGCCCGCGAGAAACTGCAGGCGCAGCATGCACAGGTGAGCGCACTCGGAGCGGCGGGTTGAACGATGCCCTTTCGTGACACCACCGTTTTTTCTTAGAATGAGACGGGAAGAACCTTCTGCGTGGCGCCCTGCGCGCTTCAGTCAGAATGTTCAACCTTTTGATTCTGAACTTTTTATTTTTCACCCACACCAAACCATCGAAAATCGAGATTCGCATGACAGCTTTCAAGAATGTGGCCCGGGCCTCGGCCCTCTCCCTGTTGGCCAGTGTCCCGGTTGGACTGATCTATCTGATCGCGGTGGCGCGGATCAGCGAACCGCTGCCCGAGGCGATGGGCATTGCGGCCTTCATCCTCTGTGGCGTGGTCGGCGTGCTGCTCGGCGCCAGGATCGCCAGTCAGCCAGCACCGCAGCGTTCGGGCACTGCGTCACCACACCGAAGCCGCAGCCGCCCCGAGGCGGCACCGATGCCGATCGGCGAGCGTGAACAGGGCGCGGTCAAGTGGTTCAATGCCAGCAAGGGGTTCGGCTTCATCAGCCGTGACAGCGGCGGCGATGTCTTCGTGCACTTTCGCTCGATTCGCGGCACCGGTCACCGCGCCCTGCGCGAAGCGCAGCGGGTCGAATTCAACATAGCCGACGGCGACAAGGGGTTGCAGGCAATCGAGGTCGATGTTCTGTAATCAGCAGCCCTGCCCGTGCCGACAGGGATGCCGGCCTCGCTCTCCCTGAGGTGCAGACTTGATCAAATTGCTGATTGTCGATGACCACGAGCTGGTCCGCACCGCGCTGACCTGCATGCTCGACAGCATCTCCGGCGTGCAGGTGGTGGGGCAGGCCGCCAATGGCGAAGAAGCGGTGCAGAAATCATCGTTGCTGCAACCCGATGTGGTGCTGATGGATGTGCGCATGCCCGGTATCGGCGGCGTCGAGGCCACCCGACGCATCCTGCGCCACCAGCCCGAGACCCGGGTGATCGCACTGACCGCCTATGATGACGACCCCTTCCCCAACCGGCTGTTGCAGGCTGGCGCGATGGGCTACATCACCAAGGATTCGAACCTCGACGAGATGCTGAACGCCATCCGCAAGGTGCACAGCGGCCAGCGCTACATCAGCGTCAAGATTGCTCAGGAGCTGGCGCTGAAACGGTTCAGCGGCGATGCCGACACCTCACCGTTTGATCTGCTCTCCGAACGGGAAATGCAGATCGCGCTGATGATCATCCACTGCCAGAAGGTGGCGGAGATCTCCGCAAAGCTGCACCTGAGCCCCAAGACGGTCAACAGCCACCGCTACAACATCTTCGAGAAACTGGGCATCGACAGCGATGTCGCGCTGACCCATCTGGCACTGCGCTGGGGACTGATCGACGCGTGAACCGCGGCAACCGCCTGGCGCCGTTTTACCTCCAGGATCGCCGATGAACGATTTGCAGCCGGTGGTGGTCTCTGCCCTCATCGATGCCAAGCTGGCACAACTGCCGGCCCGCCCCGGCGTCTACCGCATGTTCGATGCCGAGAGCAGGCTGCTCTATGTCGGCAAGGCGAAGAACCTGCGCAACCGGGTGCGCAGCTACTTTCGCGGTCGTCCGCTCGATGGCAAAACCATGGCGATGGTCGGGCGCATCGCCGACCTCGACATCACCCTCACCCCCAGCGAGACCGAGGCGCTGCTGCTCGAGCAGAACCTGATCAAGGCCCACCATCCGCCCTACAACATCGAATTGCGCGATGGCAAATCCTACCCCTTCATCCGACTCTCCGGCGACACGGCATTCCCGCGCCTCAGCTTCTATCGCGGCGCCCGCAAAACCGATTCGCGCTACTTCGGCCCCTACCCCAGTGCCGCCGCGGTGCGTGAGAGCCTCGGCCTGCTGCAGAAGATGTTCCGGATCCGGCAGTGCGAGGAGAGCATCTTTCGCAACCGCTCCCGCCCCTGCCTGCAGTACCAGATCGGCCGCTGCAGCGCGCCCTGCGTCGGCCTGATCGACAGTGAAGCGTATCAACAGGACATGGCCGATGCGCTGCTGTTTCTGCAAGGGCGCAGCAGCGACCTGATCGACACACTGGCCAACCGCATGGAACAGGCGGCCACGGCGCTCGACTACGAGCGCGCGGCACGGCTGCGCGACCAGATCGCCCAACTGAAACGGATGCAGGCACAACAGGTGGTGGTCGGTGATGGTGGCGATGCCGATGTGCTGGCCGCCCATCTGCAGCCGGGTGGCGCCTGCGTCACCCTGCTGTCGATTCGCAATGGCCAACTGCTGGGCAGCCAGAGTTACTTTCCACGCGCGGCGCTGGTGTCGACCCCGGCCGAGCTGCTCAGCGCCTTCATTCCGCAGTTCTACCTCGATGACAACGCCGGCAGAGCGATTCCGCCGCAACTGCTGCTCAGCGACGCACCGGACGACCAGGCCTGCCTGACCGAAGTGCTGAGCAGCGCCGCCGGCCATGCCGTCACGCTCAGAAGCGGCACGCGCGGGCAGCGCGCACGCTGGATCGACCTCGCACTGGAGAATGCCCGCCAGCAACTGACCGCCCATCTGGCCAACCGGCTGAAGATGGCGCAGCGGTTCGAGGCACTGCGCGAATCGCTTGGACTGACTCAGACACCACAGCGCATCGAATGCTTCGACATCAGCCACACCTCCGGCGAACAGACCGTCGCCTCCTGCGTGCTCTTCACCAGCCAGGGCGCGCTCAAGAGCGACTACCGCCGCTTCAACATCAGCGACATCACCCCCGGCGACGACTACGCCGCCATGCAACAGGCACTGACGCGCCGCTATGTCCGACTCAAACGGGGTGAGGAGCCACTGCCCGACCTGCTGCTGATCGATGGCGGCAAGGGACAGTTGCGTCAGGCCCGCGAGGTGCTCGCGGCCCTCGGCATCACCGGCGTCATGCTGCTGGGCATCGCCAAGGGGACGAGCCGCAAGCCGGGTCTGGAGACCCTGCTGTTCGACGATGGCAGTGAGCGGACGTTGCCGGCACACGATCCGGCACTGCACCTGTTGCAGCAGATCCGTGACGAGGCGCACCGCTTTGCCATCACCGGCCATCGCCAGCGCCGCAAACGCGACCAGAACAGCTCACCGCTGGAGCTGATCGAAGGGATCGGCCCGAAGCGCCGGCGCGAACTGCTGCGCCACTTCGGCGGCATCCAGGGGCTGGAGCGGGCCGGCATCGCCGAATTGACCCAGGTGCCGGGCATCAACCGCCCGCTGGCCGAACGCATCTTCAACGCCCTGCACCGGCTCTGACGCGAGGCGCTGCGCGCCTCGGTTCAGGCGCGGAAATCACCCCTGGTCAGCGCAGCGCCGGATGAGTGGCAAGCAGCACCAGCAGCAGCACCAGCAGCAGCAGTGAAACCCCTTTCCAGAATGCGAGCGGGTTGCGTTCGATCAGCGGCGGCCGATGCCGGCCCAGGAATGCGGGGTTCGGGTGACGCAGATCCCAGACGAATTCGGACACCTCTTCGTAGCGCTGCCGCGGATCCGGATGCACGGCCTTGCGCAGCGCACCGTCGACCCACAGCGGAATGCGCCGGTCGAGTTCGTAGAGCGGCACATAGCGCAACTTGCGCAGCTCGGCGTGGCGGCGCAGCCGCGCGACCTGAATGCCATAAGGCAGGCGGCCACTGAGCATCTGGTAGGCGATCACGCCCAGTGAAAAGAGATCGGCGCGGTTCGATGCCCCTTCGGCGAGCAGGTACTCCGGCGCGCTGTATTGCAGTGTGCCGAGCATCTCATGCTGTCGCTGCTCGGGCAGCAGCTCCATGACACTGGCGACGCGGGTGGCGCCGAAGTCGATGATCTTCAGCGTGCCCTCGCGGTCGATCATGACATTTTCCGGCCGCAGATCCTGATGCACCATCTCCATGCGATGAAAGGCCTGCAATCCCCGGGCGATCTGCTCGACCATGCCACGCACCGTCTCCAGATCCGGAGTCGGATGATCGGCCATCCATTGCGCCAGTGTCTGCCCTTCAAGGTACTCCAGCGTCACATAGAGCGCGCTGCGCTGGCGCCGCTGCGCCGCCGCGCGCAACACGTGGGGACTGTGGATGCGCCGCGCCACCCACTCCTCGAGCAGAAAGCGCTCCAGGTAGGCGGCATCCTCGCGCATGTCGATGGAGGGGACTTTCATCACCAGCCGCTCACCGCTCTCCTCGTCCTGCACCAGGTAGAGGTGGCTGCGGTGGCTGGCATGCAGTTCGCGAACGATGCGGTAGCCATCCAGCAGCGCGCCCGGTTCCGGCAATGGCGGCGGCCGCAGGCCGGCGGCCAACTGCGGCAGTTCGGCGGCTTCCGGGTCCGGCAGCGCATCGACCCGCACGATCTGCACGGTCAGGTTGTCACCGCTGCCACGCCGCAGCGCCTCCTCGACAATGGTGCGGGCAGCCAGATCGAGATCATCATGCAGCCGCGCCACGGTGGCGGCCACGAAAGCGCCATCCATCTGCTCATGAACACCATCGCTGGTCAGCACAAAGGTGTCGCCGACTTCGAGCGGCAGTGCCTGGTAGTCGAGATCGATCTGCTGCCAGATGCCGAGGGCACGGCTCAGATAGCTCTCGTCCGGCGCGACCACGACCCGATGATCAGTCGTCAACTGCTCCAGTGCCTGGCCGTGCAGGCGGTGGATGCGCGTGTCGCCGACGTGAAACAGGTGCGCCGTGGTCGAGCGCAGAACCAGCGCACTGAAAGTACAGACATGGCCACGCTCCTTGTCGAAGCGCCCCTGGCCGCGCTGCGTGTGCGCATGGAGCCAGGCATTGGTGGCCGCCAGCACCCGCTGGGCCGAACGCTTGACCGACCACGCCTCAGTCGTGCAGTAGTAGTCGGCGAGAAAGCTCTTGACCGCCGCCTCGCTGGCGATCTGGCCGGCCTCACTGCTGCTGATGCCATCGGCCAGCGCGACGGCGATGCCCTTGGCACTGAGCAGCGGCTCGCGCGGAATGCACAGGCCGTGAAAATCCTGATTGACTGGCTTGCGCCCGGCGCTGCTGTACTGGCCGGCACTGATCCTCAGTTGACTGGACATGTGCGCCACGCAACAGGTTCAGTGCCGAAGCCTGCTCGATCAACGCCCCGCGACGGTGCGTTTTGGAGCGGTCTTGTAATGCGTCGAATAGAGCGTTGCACCAACAAAGGTCAATCCGCCGACCAGATTGCCGACCACGGTCGGGATCTCGTTCCAGATGAAGTAGTCCATCAGCGTGAAGTTGCCGCCCAGCATCAAGCCCGACGGGAACAGGAACATGTTCACGATCGAGTGCTCGAAGCCCATGTAAAAGAAGACCAGGATCGGCATCCACATCGCGATCACCTTTCCCGACACCGAGGTCGACATGATGGCCGCCACCACACCGGTGGAGACCATCCAGTTGCACATCACCGCGCGGATGAACAGGGTCAGCATGCCGGCGGCACCGTGGGCAGCGTAACCGACCGTGCGGCTCTCACCAATCACGCCCAGTTTCTGACCCACCGCGTTGGGCGCCTCGGTGAAGCCGAAGGTGACGATGATCGCCATGAACAGCGCCACCGTCAGCGCACCGGCGAAATTGCCAAGGAACACCAGGGTCCAGTTGCGCATCACGCCGCCCCAGGTGGCGCCTGGCCGCTTGTCCATCACCGCCAGCGGCGCCAGCGTGAAGACGCCAGTGAGCAGATCGAATCCGAGCAGGTAGAGCATGCAGAAGCCGACCGGGAACAGCAGCGCGCCGACCAGTGCATTGCCGGTGTTGACCGTGACCGTCACCGCAAAAGCGGCGGCCAGCGCCAGGATGGCGCCGGCCATGTAGGCACGAATCAGGGTATCGCGGGTCGACATCAGCAGTTTGGATTCCCCGGCGTCGACCATCTTGGTGACGAATTCAGCGGGTGCGAGATAGGCCATGGTGGGCTCCTTGGTGAATGAATGAGACAGCAGAGTGCCGGCCATCGAGGTGGCATCCGACCTCGATGGATGTCGCATCGCATAGCAACAAACCTGCCAAATAAACGGCCCCTCTGCGTTCTCCATGGCTCACGACGATGCAGCAGCGCCGGCATGACGCTGTGCTAGACTGACTCGCCAGCGCCAGACCGGCCCAGACATCAACCATCAACCCCCGCCCGCAGGCCTGTCCGCAACGCCCTGCGGCGGGCCTGACGGAACTCTTTCCATGTCCGATCCCGTGGCCAGCCACCACCTGCAATGGAATGTCCCCAACCTGCTGACCGCCTTTCGGGTGGTGCTGATTCCGGTCTTCGTGCTGGTCTTCTACCTGCCGGTCGAGTGGCGCTTCCTCGCGGCCGGGGTCATCTTCATCGTCGCCAGCATCACCGACTGGCTCGATGGCCATCTGGCGCGCCAGCTCGACCAGGCCACCCTGTTCGGCGCCTTTCTCGACCCGGTCGCCGACAAGCTGATGGTCGGCATCGCGATGGTGCTGCTGGTGACCCGCTATCCCACCGCTGCCTTCGCCATTCCGGCCGCCATCATCGTGGGCCGGGAGATCGCCGTCTCGGCACTGCGTGAATGGATGGCCGAGCTGGGCAAGCGTGCCAGCGTCGCCGTCTCCTATGTCGGCAAGGTGAAGACCGTGCTGCAGATGGTGGCCATCTCGATCCTGCTGCTCGAACCGAGCGCCGGCAGCGCCTGGTTGCGCATTCCCGGCTTCATCGCCATCTATCTGGCCGCGCTGCTGACCCTCTGGTCGATGCTGGTCTATCTGCTGGCCGCCTGGCCACTGCTGACCGGCCAATCGGAAGGGTGACCTGCGGCCTTCAATCGGACCACTCATCCAGGGAGCCTTGCACCATGACTGCACCGACCGATGACGAACCGACCCCGGAACCGAGCTCGCCCGCCTGTCTGATGCACGAAGCCGACGACAGCTACATGGGCTATGTCGGCAGGGATGAACTGGTGGCCTTCCTCAACGAGCTGCTCGAAGCCGAACGTGCCGGCGCCCGCATCACCCTGGAGAGCGCACAACTGGCCGGCGACACGCCAGTTGGCGCGCTGCTGCGCGACATCCAGCAGGACGAGGCACACTGGTGCGCCATGCTGCTCGGCCATCTGCGTTCACTGAATGCGGCGCCGTCGCCGAAGGTCGGCGCCTTTTACGACAAGGCGGCGGCCATTGCCGAGCTGGACGCACGCGTCACCTTCATCAACCGCGGCCAGCGCTGGGTGGTGCGCAAACTGTGCGAAATGATGCCGCGACTGCGCGATGCCGGGCTCAGAAGCGATCTGGAGCAGATGCTGCGCTCACACGAGGCCAACATCGCCTTGGTTGATGCAGCGACCGGCGCGGTCTGATCCGGTGCGCCGACAGGCACTGAGCTACGACACCGCGCTGGCCAGAATGGCCGAGGGTGTCTGTCCTGGTTGCGAGCGCACAGTCGACCTGAAAAACAGCGAGATCGATTTCTGTCCACACTGCGTCAAGTGCAACAGGCGCAGGAATGCCTTCTCACGCTTCTGCCATGCCTGCGCAGCGTGTCAGGCCAGCTCGACGGAGAGTCTCACCCCAGGAGCAGCCCCATGAGCCCGATTCATCATGGCCGCCACACCGCCCGGATCGAAGGCGATTTCGTCATCTTTCTGATCGGCATGCGCGTGAACAGATTGCGCGCCATCCACAAATGGCTGCCGGTGGCGCAGGCCATGGGGCCAATGGTGAAGCAACTGCTCCAAAGACCCGATCTGGGTCTGCTGCATGCGCAGCCCTGCCTGTATTGGCGGGGCGTCATGCTCGTTCAGTACTGGCGCTCGTTCGAACAGCTCGAACGCTTTGCACGCGATCCCGCCATGACCCACCTCGACGCCTGGAAGCGCTTCAACCAGGCCGTCGGTGCGGATGGCAGCGTCGGCATCTGGCATGAGACCTACCTCGTGCCCGCAGGTCACCATGAGTGCATCTATGGCAACATGCCGCGCACGGGACTGGCGCAGGCCGGCGAACATCTTCCTGCAACCGGTGCCAGGGAGACCGCCAAGCGGCGTCTGGGCCTGAAGGGCGAGCCGGCGGTGCCAAGCTACCCGACACCACCCACCGCGAACGAACCCGGCGCAGCCCATCGCTGAACCTCCACCCTGCCCGACCGCAAGGCCGGTTAAGTGATCGGATACGGATCAGGCCGTTCGCTCACTCTGCTGTGCTTCGCGCTGACGGAACCGGCGCGGCTGCCCGGCGGGCCAGACCGCGCATCAGCCACTTCAGCAGCGGCAGGCGGCCATAGAGCTCCTCGGCGGCATCCCAGTAGTCGCGGTGGCGAATCACCTTGCCGGCGGCATCGAACGCAAAATGGGTGGCACCAACGATGGTGGTGGGCGCACTGGTGATCGGCATGACGAAATCCAGCTCCCACAGCAGCATGAGATCGCCATCGCTGGCGCTGAACTGCCGTGTCACCCGAAACCGGGCGCCCGGCAGCCGGTCGAAAGTGTGTCGCAGGATGGCACCAATGGCCTCGATGCCCTCGACCTCGTGGAAAGGATCCTTGAACCAGGCCGCTTGCGCATAGAAGCGATCGAGCTGATCCAGCGTCGCTGGGGAGAGCCGTTCGAAATAGTCGACCAGGGCATCGCTGTTCACAGCCCGGTGACCCGACGAATCAGCGCGAAGTAGAGCCGGTAAGGCAGCCAGTTCAACACTTTCATGACCCAGGTGAAGCGTCGCGGAAAGTGAATCTCGAACCTGCCAGCCGTGATTCCAGCCACGATGGCCCGCGCCGCCGCCTCGGCACTGATCAACGCCGGCATCTGGAAAGGGTTCCTGGCCGTGAGCGGGGTGCTGACGAATCCGGGGTTGATCAGATAGACCGCCACACCACGCGGCGCGAGATCGAGATGGAGCGTCTGGGCGAAGTTGATCAGCGCCGCCTTGGTGGCGCCATAGACCAATGCCGTGGGCAGGCCGCCATAACCGGCGACACTGCCGATCAGCGCAATGCCGCCACAGCCGCGCTCGACGAAGTACGGGGCTAGCAGGGCCACGACATTGATGACCCCGATCAGATTGACCTGCACCAGCGCCTCGGCGGCCTCGGCATCCAGCTCCCAGGCATGCATCGGCTGATGGGTGCCGGCACTCACCACCACCAGATCGATCTCTGCGAGTGCCGTACGAACCGCGTCGAAGGCGTGACGGAGCGCGGCGCGGTCGGTGATGTCGACCACCTCGACATGGCAGGCCCCCAGCGCGGCCAATGCCGCGCCATTGCGGCTGCTGACCGCCACCCGTGCCCCGAGCTCCACCAGTCGGCGACTCAACGCGGCACCAATGCCGGAGCTGGCGCCGATCACCCAGATCCGCTGGCCGGCCCAATCGACACAGGGGCGATTCAGACTCATGCTCCCCTCCTGAAGGCGATGAACACTTCACCGAGGCGGATGCCGAACTTGCGCATCTGCGACCGGTTCAGCAGCACCTCGTCGTCGATCAGGTACATCCAGTCATCGAACTGCACCTCATACACCTTGTCATCGACCGGCAGCAGCAGGGTGTAGCGCCACTGCAACGCGTTGCCCTCGGCAACGCCGGCGGCTTCACCCTTGACATCATCCGCCCGGCCCCTGTAATGGTTCGGGCCCTGCCGGGTGATGTGCCAGATGCGCTGTGAGCGGGTGCCATCCGACCAGGAAAAATCTTCGGTAAGCCGGCCCTGATCACCCTGCCAGACGCCGGTCATGCGCACCGTGAAGCGGCGGGTCACCTCGCCAGAGCGGTCGGCAAAGTAGCCCCAGCCGGTGAGTGGTCCATCGAAATATCGGGCCAGATCGAGTGGTGGTGTCTGACCGCGGTAGCTCTCGGGCGTGACCCCGGCGCAACCGCTCAACCCCAGCAAGGTGCAGAGTGCAATCAGCGATCTTTTCAGCATGTGACACCTCCAGTGGCGAAAAAGCGACGCAGCGGCCGGAACCAGGCCAGGGCGGCCAGCTTCAGCAGACAGGGCAGCAGCGCATAGGCAAACGAGAGCGGCCACAACTGCTCACCGCCCGGCTGGTAGCCCCACAGATCGAGCAGCGGCAACGCCAGGCCGGCCGCCAGGGCCAGTGCCAGCTTCGCCAGAAAGCTCATCAGACCGTAGTAGAGGCCGGGTTGACTGCCCTGATCGACATCGACCATCTCGGCCACCAGTGCAGAGGGCAGCGCCAGATCGGCCCCCAGTGCCACGCCGGAGGCGACGCAGATGAGGGCATAGCCCAGCCCATCACCGGCACCCAGCGTGAAGGCCGAGGCAAAGGTGAAAATGGCCAGCACCATCGACAGCAGCCAGGCATCGAAGAGGCCGATCCGATGTACCAGCCTCATCCACAATGGCAGTCCGGCCGCGCCGGCAATGAAATAGAGGGCAAGAAACAGCCCTGCCCAGGCACCCATCCGCAGCACGTCATCGATGAAGAAGAACACCAGCGAGGCCGGCAGCGCACTGGCCACGGCGCTCAGCAGGTAACCGGGTGCGAACCGCCTGAAGAGTGGTTGGGCAAAGGGGCGCAGCCACTGGGTGCGGGCGAACGGCTCCACGCGCAGGACGGCCCCCTGGGTCCCGAGCAGGGTCACGCCACCCAGAGCGATCAGCAACAGCAGAAACCAGGGGCCTGTCCGCGTCAGCCCCGTGGAGAGGGTCGGTGCCAGCAGGGTCGGCAGGCTGGCGGCCAGCACCACACCGGCCAGACCGAATGCCTCGCGGGATGCGAACAGTCGGGCCCGTTCTGCGGCAGTTGCACACAGCCGCGCGGCCCAGGCGTTGTGCACCACGGTGGCCAGACTGTAACCGACCGTGGTCAGCGTCAGCATCGTCAGCAACCAGGGTATCGGTGGCCAGGGTCGCTGCGGGACAAAGAGCCCCATCCAGCCCACACCCAATAGCGGCAGAGAGAGCGCTATCAACCCGCGTGGATGGGGAAACCGATCGAGCAGCACGCCGAGCAGCGGATCGATCACCGCATCGAAGAAGCGCAGCGCCAGCAGCAGGATGCCGAGCAGCGCAAGAGGGATGCTCTCGGCATAGAAAGGCACCAGATGGACATAGAGCGGCAAGGCGGCAAAGGCCAGCGGCAGACCCAGGGCGCCGTAGGCGATGAGCTGGCGGGATGGCAGCAGCGGCGTGGTCATGGCAGGCCGAGCAGTCGTCTGCGCAATCCGGGCGCGCTGCTCTGTTCGCCGACCCAGATGGCGAAAAAGGCAGCAGCCAGTTGTTCATCATCGATGCGGCCGATCTGACGCTCACCCAGATAGAAGGTGGCACCCGCCCCGGGTTGACGCAGACCGAGCAGCCGGTCGCCGGCGGCAACATCCGGAAAGAGCGCCCGCAACCGGGTTTGCCAGTTCGCCAGCAACAGGGCATCGTCGATCCCCTGACGACGGATCTCGACAATGCTGCGCTCGGCAATGGCCTCGGCGGTGAACGACCGGGCATAGATCAGTTCCAGCGCATAGGGTGCGTCCGGTTTCCAGAGGCCATCGCCATTCCACAGCCGGGCCTCATACAGCTGGATACCGAAATGGCGCAGGTTGCCGGCACCAACCTGCCGTGGCACGAAAGGCAATTCCGGCAATGGCGCCATCGCGACGACGGGCAGCGCCACCACCGTCAGCCACAGCAGCAGTGCGGCGCTAGAGCGCCGGCTGGAGCACGAACTGCGCGACATCGGTCGAACCACTGTTGAAGCCAGCCTGGCAGTAGGCCAGATAGAAGTACCAAAGGCGCATGAAGCGCGCATCGAAACCGAGTGCACGCACCTCGTCCTGGCGGGCGATGAAGTTTCTTTCCCAGCGGTTCAGCGTCTCGGCGTAGTCGAGGCCGAAATGCTCCTGATGGGTGACGACCAGACCATTTTCGGCCGCCACCGCCCGGAAGCGTTCGGCCGAAGGCAACATGCCACCCGGAAAGATCTGTTGCTGAATGAAATCGGTACCGTTGCGATAGCGCTCGAACAGCGCATCGTCGATCAGAATGCTCTGCACCACCGCCCTTCCTCCCGGCCGGAGGGCCCGCCTGACGGCGGCGAAGTAGTCATTCCAATAGGCCTCGCCGACCGCCTCGAACATCTCGATCGAGACGATGCCATCGTACTGGCCCTGCTCATCACGGTAATCCTGCAACGCAAAACCGCACTGACCGGCCAGACCGGCTGCATCGATCCGCGCACTGGCATACTCCAGTTGCTGGCGCGACAGCGTGAGGCCGCGCACCCGATGACCGGCACTGCCTGCCGCCTGTTCGGCAAAGCCACCCCAGCCGCAACCGATCTCCAGCAGCGACTGTCCGCTGGGCAGATCGAGCAGCTCCAGCACCCGCTGATACTTGCGCTGCTGGGCTTCACCCAGATCGAGGCTCCAGTCACCGTCGAAGCGGGCACTGGAGTAGGTCATCGTCCGATCGAGCCAGAGCGCATAGAACGCATTGCCAAGGTCGTAGTGGAATGCGATGTTGCGCCGCGACCCCTTTAAGCTGTTGGCGTTGCGCAGATGGCGCAGGCGGTGCTGCAACCGTCCCAGCCATTGACCATGGATCAGATGGCCGAGCGCCGTCCGGTTGCGCGCCAACAGGGTGAGCAGCGCGGTCAGATCGGCGGTGTCCCACCCGCCATCGATATAGCCCTGGGCAAAGCCGATGTCGCCACTGGTGAGAATGCCCCGCAGCAGGCTCCAGCGCCGCAGCCGCAGTGAGACTTCCACTCCCCCCTGGCCGAGACGCACCGTGCGCCCGTTGGGCAGTTCCAGGCGAATGACCCCGCCTTCGATGCCATGCAGCCGCCTGACGACCGGCAAGGCATACCATGGGCTCTTGTTGTGTTGCAGACCGGCAGTCAGATCGACGCTGCTCATTCGGTGACCTCGATGGGAGAGGGAACAGGTTTCGGAAAGAGTCGCACCCGCTTGCGCAACAGTCGCACTGCCTGCAGATGAATGCGCACGATCACCGCCAAGGTCATCAGCGGATAGCGCCAGAAGGCGCGACGGCCACTGCGGGCAGTCAGGGGTTCCAGCTTGCCCCACCAGCGGGTCGCGAGGGCCAGGCCATCGCCATCGTCATAGTCGATCCGCGCGCAGAATCGACCGGCCTCGACACGAAAACCGAAGCGATAGCGACCCTGCCGCCCAAAGAACGGCGAGACGTGAAACACCTTTTGCGCTTCGAATGCCCCGGCTGGCTCTCCAGCGCGCAGCAGATAGACATGCCGCTCACCGAAGGTGTTGTTGACCTCGGCCAGCACTGCCACCAGTTGGCCGTCGGCACGGTGGCAATGCCAGAAGCTGACCGGCTTGAAGACATAGCCCAGCACACGGGGAAAGGTGGTCAACCAGATGGCGCCATCAGCCACCAGACCCTGCGCCTGAAGCAGGTCGCGCACCCAGCGCAGTGCATCGCCACCCTCGCCATGATCGCGATGATGGAAACTGAGCAGGTTGAAGCGGTCGATCGAGAAGCCGGGCACTGCCACCCCGGTCAGCTCATGCATCGGCAACCGCACGAAAAAGAGCGGATAGCTGAAGCGGTTCACCACTGGCTTCAGCCGCAGATGGCGCAGACCACCAAAACCGATCTGTGCCATCTCAGGCAGCATCGGCCAGACCCTCCCACGGCGAGACGACATCGAGTGCCCGTGCCACCCGCAGCGCCGAAGCCAGACCATCCTCATGGAACCCATGACCGAGCCAGGCACCCGCCAGCCAGATGCCCTGCTCGCCATTGCTCGCCGTGATCTGCTGCTGCACCTTTGCGCTGTCGAACGAAAAGAGCGGATGGCTGTAGTCGAACCGGCGATGCACCAGGCCGGGGTCGATCGGCTCCACCGGGTTGAGCGAGACGATCACCGGTGTCGTGGTCGGCAGCGGCTGCAACCGATTGATCAGGTAGTGCACTGCCACCGCCCGGCCAGTGCCAGACTGCACCGCACCAGCTGCTGATGAAACCGCCTGATAGTTCCAGGCCGACCAGAGCTTGCGGCGGCGTGGCAGCACCCGTGGGTCACTGTGCAGCACCACCTGATTGTGCTGATAGGGAATGTGTCGCAGCCACTGCGCCCGCTGCGGAAAATCCCGCTCCAGCAGCAGCGCCGATTGATCGCTGTGGCAGGCCAGCACCACCTGGTCGTATCGACCCTGAAAGTCACCACTGCCCAACTCGATGAGTCCGCCACGGCGACGCAGTGAATCGACCGGCTGGCCAAGGCGAATCTGATCGATTCCCGCCGCCAGCCGCTGCACATATTCGCGCCCTCCGCCCTTGACCGTGTACCAGCGCGGCCGATCGAAGATCTGCAACAGGCCATGGTTGTTGCAGAAGGCCACGAAGGATGAGAGCGAAAACTCCAGGATGCGGGCCGTCGGCGCCGACCAGATGGCCGCCGCCATCGGCAGCAGATACCAGTCGATGAAGGGTCTGCCATAGCCACGCAGCCGGAGATAGTCACCGAGCGTCAGGTCACCATGCATCGGCAGGTCACGGGCCGCGCTGCGATTGAAACGCAGCATCTCGCCGAGCATCTGCCAGAAAGGCGGGCGCACCAGGTTGGCACGCTGCCCGAACAGGGTATCCAGGCTGCTGCCGGCCCACTCCAGTTCCGGCTCATCCATCCGAAAACTGAATGACATCTCGCTGGCGACCGTCTCGACCCCCAACTGGCGGAACAACTGCGTCAACTGCGGATAGGTGCGGTGGTTGAACACCAGAAAGCCGGTGTCCACCGCAAAGGTCTGGCCATCGAGCGTCAGGTCGACGGTATGGGTGTGGCCGCCCAGCCGCTGCTCCGCTTCGAACAGCGTGACCCGGTGCCGACGACTCAACAGCCAGGCTGTCGCCAGTCCGGAGATTCCGGAACCAATCACTGCCACCTGCATCATCTTTGCTGCCTCCAGCGCTGCGATTGCCAGTCGTGTCACCTTCACACAAGGTCAAACACGTCAATTTGTCTTGGTCAAAACTGATCTTTAGCGCTAAACTAGCCGTCAAATGCCAATCTGTCAACGCTTTGACATGGACAAATCAAAAAATGCAGCCAGATGATTCAGTGCCCGGCCTGCCCATCTCTTCAGTGGAGCGCGAAACGGGCCTGTCCAAGGACACCCTGCGGGTGTGGGAGCGCCGCTACGGCTTTCCGACACCCGAACGGGATGCGAACGGCGAACGCAGCTATTCGCTGCAGCAGGTGCGGCGGCTGACGCAGCTCAAGCGACTGCTAGACCAGGGCCATCGGCCGGGAAAACTGCTGAAACTCGATGAAGAAGCGTTGTCGGCACTGCTCGGCACCGCAGCGCCTTCCGCCATGCAGAGCACACAGCAACCGCTCGATGAGTGGCTGCAACGGGTGCGCCTGCACGACAGCGATGCCTTGCAACGTGACCTGCAACGCGAAGTCAACCGCCATGGACTCGCCCGTTTTGTCCAGGACATTGCTGCTCCTTTGATCACCCACGTCGGTGCCGCCTGGTCAAACCGGGAGATCGGCGTGTTCGAGGAGCATCTGTTCTCGCAGAATCTTGAAAAGCTGTTTCACAGCGCGCTGGCCAATCTGTCGCAGCCACAAGGCCGCCCGAGAGTGCTGCTCACCACCCTCGCCGGCGAGGAGCACACCCTGGGACTGTTGATGGTGGAAGCCCTGCTGGCGCTGGAAGAGGCCTGCCCGATCCAGCTCGGAGCGCAGACGCCAGTCAGCGAGATCGCCCGCGCCGCACGGCTCGAACGGATCGATGTGGTCTGCCTCTCGTTCAGTTCGGCCTACCTGCCGGCACTGGCACAGCAGGGGCTGCGTGACCTGCGCCAGCAGCTGCCCACCGAGGTCGAACTCTGGGCCGGCGGCCATGGCATCAAGGCGATCCGCCGACCGATCGAGGGCATCGCTTTGACCCCGGAGTTCGACGACCTCCATGCCGCTCTGCGCCGCTGGCGAGCGCGCCAGGACAGCATGGCCGCTCATTCACGCTCTGGACAGTGAGTTCGGATCGAGCAACTGCATGAGGGGCTTCGGTTGCACCGGCCAATGGCCATGCAGCCATGATCCAGCCCTCAGCAGACCACCTGATAGTCGCGCACCACGGCCGCTACCTGCACCGAGTAGGCGCAATACCAGCGCTCACGGCCGGCGCGCTGCGCCAGCAGATGCTCGGGGTGCTGCTTCCACGCCAGGATCGCCGCCTCGCTGGGCCACCAGGAGATGGCGACCTCCTCCTCCCCTTGCGTCATCGACTGAAACTCGAGACAGCCAAACTGCTGCAGGGCCAGCTCGCGCATTCGCGCCGCGGTCTGCAGGTAGTCATCATCGAGTGCCCGGATTTTTGCGCGGAACAGCACGACATACATCGTCGCCCCCGGTGCCTGCGGGTTGCCCACGGACTCAACCACGGTAGAGCGGATTGGCCAGATTGGCCTGGGTCACCCGGCCGATTGGCCCCAAGTGGTCGTACAGCACGGTCTCGACCATGCCGATGCCGCAAGGCTGCGCCAATGTGCGGGCATCGATGCAGATCCACTCCCCTTGCGGCAGACGGTGCAGGTTGAGGCTGATGTCGGTGTTGATGAAGCCCACATCCTCGGCCTGCA
>ERZ1645192.277-NODE-277-length-40315-cov-14.003701_pt1 | contig 40315 bp, 38 predicted proteins | sample MGYA00575354_ERZ1645192 | MGnify/ENA primary metagenome ERZ1645192 (study PRJEB40844, sample SAMN11349763) | freshwater sediment metagenome | isolation source: river sediment | host: Sediment | place: India: Faizupur Khadar , New Delhi | collected 2017-02-21 ...
GGCATCCAAACTTGATCCTATTGAGGCTCTCAGATACGAGTAGCCTATTTTAATCTGAAAATATATGTAATTGTTCCCTCCTGGACAGCAGGAGCAGATGAACTTAAGTTGAACTTAGCCTTTAGAGCAGCTCTTTTTGATGCCTCCCAAAGTGTCCTGTTCTGAACCGTTGTGCCGGGAGCTCCCGGGGATGCATCAATAACTGTCCCGTATTGGTCCACCATAATTTTAACAACTACTTTCCCAGCTGCGTTTACTGAATAATCCGGTTCAGGAAGGTTCCCCATAAGACTCCTTCCGGCCAGTCTGGCAGATGGCTCCCCTTCTGTTGATCCAATCTTAGTATTACCCTGGGCATGCCCAGCAGAAAGGCTCTCACTTATCTGTTTTGATACTTGAGGATCCTCAGAATTTTGATTCTGGGCGCTTGGGAACAGAGCTCTTCTGTCAATTGGTTTTGGCTTAGGGGGCTCATAATGTTCCACATCCCCGGTCTCTCCGGATGATGCCTCGGCACCAGTATTTGCTCTGCTCCCTTTAATTGCTGATTCCGAACGCTGAACTAATTTCACCTCCTGCTCCGGATTTGGATTTTCAACTCTGGGCTCATGCCCACTCTTTACCTGAATGGGCCTTGGTGGCTCCATCTCCAGATCAACTTCAATCCCCAGTTCTGCGGGAGGTGGGTAAATGACCTTAAACCCGGATGAGAAAAGAACTGTCATGGCTGCTATATGAACGGCCAAAGTTAGACCAGCTCCAATAACCTTGGCTCTGGCCTCCTGTGGGGTATCGTTTTTAGGCACCTTGGACATCTCTTCCTTTATAATAATTATTTCTATTCTGCAGCTGTTGCAAGAATTATTTTGTATTGATTCCTTTTTGCAATATTCATGACATTAACGACCTGTTCCATTGGAACACTTTTGTCAACATGGAGGGAAATAGTTGGATCTTCTCTGTCCATCAGCTCCTGCTGAATCATAGCCTCAATGTCATTAAATGCTACAGGGGTGTTTTTGCCGTTTAAATGGTAGGAAAATGTATTTGATGGTAAATAGTGTTTTATTGATATACTAACCATGGGCTTTGCAGAGACCTGGTTAGTGCTTTTTGGCAGTAACAGTTTGAGAGCATTGGGATTAACAAGGGTAGATGTAACAAGGAAGAATACAAGCAGCAAAAAGACAATGTCTGTCATTGATGACATACTGAATGTAGAATCTACTTTTGAACGACGTTTAATTGACATTTTATTTACTATTTGCCTGCAGGTTCATGCAGGAGATCCATAAATTCAATGGTATTGCTCTCCATTTTATAAACAATATTGTCGATTCTGGCGACAAGATAATTGTATCCAAAATACGCGATAATACCAACAATAAGACCGGCAACAGTAGTTACCATTGCTGTGTAAATACCTCCTGAAAGAAGGGTGATGTCCACATTGCTACCTGCTTGTGACATATTATAAAAAGCCTGGATCATACCAATAACAGTTCCAAGGAATCCAATCATTGGAGCGCCTCCGGCAATTGTTGCAAGCATTGGAAGACCCTTCTCGAGTCTGGCAACCTCAACATTGCCCATATTCTCAACAGCAGTTTGAATATCATTCAGCGGCCTGCCTATTCTTTCTATTCCCTTCTCAATAAGTCTGGCAATAGGTGTCTCCTGAGACTGACATAGGTTTATAGCTGCTTTGATCTTACCTTCATGAATATAGTCGTGAATATTTCTCATGAAATTTTCATCTATCTGAGATGCTTTTCTGATTGCCCACCATCTCTCTCCAAAAATATAAATAGTCAGAATAGATAGTATTAGCAGTGGAATCATTATCCATCCACCTTTCAGAGCCATTTCAATAAGTGAAAATGATAGCTCCTCTTTAACCGGAAGAACTGCTTGAACTGCAACTTCTGCGGCATCTTGTGCCATTGCTGCCAAAACTGGAAAGGTCATATTTTAGTTATTTTATAATGTAGTTCACAAAAATACAACAATTGGGCCATTTATAATGGCCCAATTGCAAAAAAACTATTTGCTTTCTGAGATCATTGATTTTGCCTTATCAGAGAGATTGATAATTGGCTTAACAGATGCCTCTTCAGATTCAGTTATTATCTCTTTTACCTTTAGCCTCTCTGCAAGAAGTCTGTAATAGCCCACCATATCCTCTTTCAAAGAAAAATCCGGGTTGAAATTTCTAAAAGCCCTCTTTGGAGCAGGGATAATACTCGCAAGAAAAATGGACTCGTTAATATTTAGCTGGTGAGGCTCTTTATTAAACCAAAAGAGAGATGCTTCTCTAACTCCGTAAATTCCCGGCCCCCACTCAATAATATTCAGATAGACTTCAAACATCCTCTCTTTAGAGACCAGCCTGTTACTTTCTATAAGCCATACAATCAGAATCTCTTCAAACTTTCTTGCTAATGTCTTGTGACGATTCAGATATACATTCTTTACGAGTTGCATTGTGATTGAACTTCCTCCTCTGGCAAATCTCCCTTTTTTTAAATTTTCTGCTATTGCACCTCTTATCCCTTCAGGAACAAAACCATTGTGATAAAAGAATCCACCATCCTCTGACTGGAGCACAGCCATTTGAAGATATGGCGATATCCTTCCAAGTGGTGTGAAATTGGGATTTGATTCCCCAACAGTAAAACTTCTTACGGGTTGCCCCTTTTCGTAAACTGTATGCAAAAAATCACCGGTCATTAGCCTAAGGTCTGCCCTCCCCATCTTTCTGATCATAAAATCTCTTTTATTAAGGCTCGATTCCAGTTTTAGACTGTCAACATTATTAAAATCAACTAGAAGAAGAAATCTGTAATCCATATAACCTGAAGTTTCAATGTTTTCCAGATTTAGAAATAACCCTTTTGGAAGAGATGAAAATAGCTCGTCAGCATTTAGGTTCTCTTTTATAAGTGATGCCGTTAATATCCAGTTTTCTCTCTTTTCTGCTCTCATGAAGGGAGAAAATGAGAGAGCATTAATGGTTATTACTGATGAGGAATCCAATTCAGCATAATTGGCTCCTATATTTACATTATAATCAATAATTCCCTTTTTTAATACAACCTCTTCCGGAGAGATATCCGGATGAAAGAGAGATATTGATGATGCCGATGCGTTCCCTGAAAAAATTATTTTCTCATTTTCTCGCAGCGTTGATTTTATGTTCAGGGAGAGAGTGTCAAATAAAAGTTTTGCCCCCCATCTGAACTCCAGAAAGGGGACTTTAAACATTGTACTCTCTTTTGGTGTGAATATTGCCGATACGCTTCTCTCTTCATCGTTCAGAGTTCCTGTTGCCCTTAAATGCTCCTTTCTCCCGTTTTCATCTGCTGTTATCAACGAAGTATATTTGTCATTTTCAACAGTAGACTCTGTTAATCTTATATCGAGTTTATAATCATTATTAATATATGTAAGATAAACATCTTTTAAAACAGCATCTGATGGCATCAAGTCCAGAAACAGGTTATAAAGAGAAGCTGCTATTTTTGAGTAATCAATGGTTATTAAGGATCTTTTATCCTCTGACTTAATGTTCTCCTTTTTAGCAAGAGAGTCAGAATTTATTTTGTAAAGAAAGTCAAAGTTAGATGTTGAGTCTCTCTTTACGAATGTAAGCCCCCCTCTCTCAATTTCCAGATATTTTAGGTCCGGTCTTAGAATGATTAGTCTCCAGGGATTGAGCCTTGCAATAATTTTGTCCGCTTTTAAGAGTGTGTCTCCCCCTTCTGGCACAACAGAGAGTCCCATAATCTTAACTCCGGATAATCCGGAGAGGCTTAAATCATCATAGTTGATTTCTATTCTGAGACGGCCTTCAATTCTTTTGATTTTTCTCTCTGCTGCAAATTCAATAATAAAACCTCTCAGGAGAATTAATAATAGTAGAGTAATAAGCAGCGCTCCGCCAAAAATGATTTTCTTGTTTTTTTTCATATAAAATAGAGAAGGTAACCGGCTAAAGCCCCTCCCAACACTATAAACGCACTGTTTAATTTTTTAAAATAAAGAAGAGAGGCCATTGAAAGAACTGCAATAATTGTGCTCTTCCAGTCCGTCAGAGCGTCCATTCCCATTTTTATACATACAGTAATAATTACAGCCACCGAGGCTGCATTTACTGCTTCAAGAAAGGCCGAGAAAATTTTTGATTTTTTGAGCCTCGGTAAAAGAGGATTAAGAAGGGCAACAAAAAGGAAAGAGGGTAGGAAGATACCTAGTGTAGCAAGGAGAGAACCGGTTATACCTCCCATTTGCCATCCAATAAATGTGGCTGTGGAGAGGACAGGGCCGGGTGTGAATTGACCGGCTGCTACGGAGTCAATAAGCACCTCTCTGGAGAGTAGGCCTGTTGCAACAAGTTCGGCATCAAGAAATGCAAAGAGGACATATCCGCTTCCGTACAGCAGAGCACCGGTCTTAAAGAATAGCAAAAAAATCTGCAATCCGGGAACTATCGAAAGAGTCTTCTCTTTGGCACTCTTTCCAAAATATAAGAGGACTCCTGCTGCGCCTGCTGCAAAAAGGGCGTAAATTTCGTTAATTCCAAAAAGGGTGGCTATTAGAACAGCTAATCCAAGGAAAATTAAAGTTATGTTTTTGAATGCTTTTTTTCCAAGAGGTATTGCAGCATTAGCTATGATTGCAATTACAGCCGGTTTAATCCCGTAAATATATTTCTCAGCATCAGGTAATGTACCATATAATTGATATAACCATGCAATTATTCCGGTTATTAAAACGGCAGGTGCGATAAAAGAAGCTCCTGCAACAAACAGCCCTTTCCATCCTCTCTGTTCATAGCCGCAATGCATAGTCATCTCTGTAGAATTGGGGCCGGGAATGAGATTGGTAGCGCCTACCAAATCAAGAAAATGTTGGTGTGACATCCACCCTCTTTTTCTTACAACCTCGTCCTCCATCATAGCAATATGTGCAGCAGGACCACCAAATGATATTGATCCCAGTTTAAGGAAAAGAAGAGATATCTCCTTAAGTGATGTCATAGTGCGTTTTTTAATGTGGCTTGCTGCTCATCTCAAATACCATCAGACCTCCACGCATTATATCATAGTGGGAGATAAATGGAAAATCCAGCGTTTCACCATTAAGTATAACCCTTTTTACATACACATTGTTCACGGAGTTATTTGTGGTCTCAATCCTGAACTTGTTTCCGTTTTCAAGATTGATTGTAGCAGATATGAGCAACGGGCTTCCCAGATAATAAAAAGTACTACCCGGAGCAACAGGGTAAAATCCCATAGAACTGAAAATGTACCAGGCACTCATCTGCCCACAATCGTCGTTGCCACTGAGGCCATCAGGATAGGGTTTATATTTAGTCTCTAAAATATTTCTGATATGCTTCTCTCCCTTCCATTTGTCGTCAGTAAGGTTGTAGAGATATGCGACATGGTGAGATGGTTCATTACCATGAACGTAGGAGCCTATAATTCCATCTCTGGTAATATCTTCAGTCTTTTCAAAATATTTGTCCGGAAGGTGCATTGAAAAAAGAGTATCCAGGTAGTTTGCGAATCTCTTTTTACCACCCATCAGTTTAACAAGTTCATCCGGGGCATGAGGTACATAAAGGGAGTAATTCCATGCATTTCCTTCAATAAATCCCTGTCCGTGAGTGTCAAGAGGATCAAACTCTTTTTTGAAACTTCCGTCTGATAATTTTGGCCTCATAAAGCCGCTCTCTTTGTCAAAGAGATTTTTGAAATACCTTGAACGAATTATAAATTCATTAAAAACTCCTGCGTTTCCAACTTTCTCCGCCATCATGGCAATTGCCCAGTCATCGTAAGCATATTCCAAAGTTTTTGAAACAGAGTTGCCACTCTTGTCTTCAGGTACATATCCCCTGGTAATGTACTCTTCCAGGCCATCATAGTATTTGTTCTTTGCTGTGGCTACAGAGGCTGTAACCGCCTTTTCGTAGTCAAATCCTGTTATGTTTTTTACCATGGCATCTGCAATCAGAGAAACGGAGTGATAACCAATCATACACCAGTTTTCATTAGCGTGGTGTGACCATACAGGTAACATTTTATGAACGCTCTGGTCGTAATGTGCAAGCATTGAGTTCATAATGTCAGAGTTTCTCTTTTGTTGAATTATATTAAAAAGAGGGTGTAAGGCTCTGTATGTATCCCATAATGAAAGTGTTGTGTAGTTTGTGTGTTTCTCTGCCTTGTAAACATTCTGGTCAATACCCCTGTACTCTCCATTCACATCCATATACTCTGTTGTGCCGATAAATGCGTGATAGAGTGAAGTGTAGAAGTTAATAAGGTCATCTTCTCTCTCTGTCTCTACCTCAATCTTTCTAAGCTCTCGCTCCCAAATATCAGAAGCTCTCTTTCTGTAAAGATTAAAATCTTTGTGTGGCGCCTCCTGTTCAAGGTTCAAAAGGGCATTTCTGGTACTTACAGGTGAAAGTGCAACTCTAAGCAAAATCACCTCCCCCTCATCTGTATTAAAATCAAAATAGGCTCTAAGCTGAGGAGCTGCCATCTCCGGGAAATTGCTCTCCTGGTTGAACTTTCTCCAGAATCCTTTATAAATCTGTTCTCCGGAAAAGGATTTGTAGCCGTAGTTTTTAAAGGGTTTTGAAAATTTTATTGCAAAATACTGAGTACGGGTTCTTCCCCAGCCGTTGGTCTGTCTGTATCCTGTTATTGTTGTCTCATTTTCTACTCTGAGAAACGTCCATATGTTCTTTCCCGGATAGTTGTATATGCCATGAACAAGATCTAATATCACATGTGCATTATCTGATTTTGGAAAGGTGTATTTATGAATGCCTACTCTGGTTGTAGCAGTAAGTTCTGCTTTAATCCCGTAGTCATCAAGCATAACACTGTAATACCCGGGTTCGGCCGTTTCGTTTTTATGGTTGAAAAGCGACCTGAAGCCATCTTTGTGTTTTTCAGCTCTCCCAGGGTTTAATTGTAATATACCTGTGGTAGGCATAATGAGAACATCCCCAAGATCAGAGTGGCCTGTACCGCTAAAATGTGTGTGGCTAAATCCAACAATTGTTGAGTCACTATATTGATAGCCCGCGCAGTATTTATAAACATCCTTGTTGTAGGTCCCGTTAACTGAATAGCTAATAGTATCTGTATCAGGACTCAATTGAACCATTCCAAACGGAAGTGTTGCACCCGGATAGGTGTGCCCCATTTTTTCAGTACCTATGAACGGATTTACATATCCGGTAAGTCGCTTATCAGATTCACCCTGAAACAAAAACAGTGCAGCTGCCAGTATTAAAAAATTCATTCTCCAAGATTGTATGTTATGGCTCTTACCTCCTGAGCCCATTCATAAGCAGATTTTGACTTGTCAAAGGTCTCCCAGGAAATTGGTTTCCCTATTGTTACCTTGATTGTCTTGCCCTTTTTCAGGAAGATTTCGTGAGGAAGAAGCATTAATTCTATATTTGCTTCAATACCAAAGAACTTTCTTACATTATTTATTCTGTAAAACAGCTTTGAATTTGTTCCGTGAAAATGGAAGGGAACTATATCTCTTTTGTGTGCAATGGCTTTGGTAATAAAGCTTTTTTGCCAGGGGAGATCCTGGATTTTCCCGTGATGCCTTCTTGATACAATACCGGCAGGAAAGTGAGTAATCGCAACATCCATTGCGTATGTCTCTTCAATTGCTTTCAGGTATGCCTTGGAAGATCCGTCAAAGACATTCACGGCAACTACAAAGTCGTTTAGCTGGGGAATGAACCTGAAAGAGTCATTTGCTATGGCCTTTAGCGTTCCGTATTTTCCCGACACAATACTTGTTAATACAAGCCCGTCAGCGAAACCAAATGGATGGTTTGCAGCAAAAAAGCACTTTCTGCTTTCGGGCAGATTCTCTAACCCCTCTGCCTCTATTTTTATCTGAAACTCCTCCAGGAGAGCTTTGAGAAATTCGGCACCACTGAGATGAGAATATTTATTAAGGATTATGTTTAGCTCATCCTCATGGACAATCCTGCTCAGTATTCGGATAATCCAACCGGGGAGATGTTTGAGAAAGCCTTTTTTTCTCTCTCTAAGTGCTTTCTCAATATCAATGTATTTTTTTATCATCAGGGTCTTTATTAAATTGCTATACCTGTTATCTCTGTTGAAATATTAAATAGTTTTTCAGCAACTGATTCTTTGTAATATCTGTTCATATCGTTTGAAACGGCCGGATATCCTCTCCAGTTATCCCAACCATCAGGACCAATTAGTTCACCTCCTTTAAGATTTGGTTCTGTTGCTGCAAACAGGGTAGGGAGCGCCCCCATATGCGCAGGCTGTCCCACCAGTCTGAATCCCCACGAAAGAATTCCCGGAGATGGTTTGCCGGAACCTCTGGAGGTAAGATTTGTAGCAGAAACTCCGGGATGACATACAATGCTTTTAGTCTGGTATGATCTCCCTTTTAAAATATTATCCAGCCTCTTTCCAAATAGGAGGTTGGCATACTTGCTCTGGCTGTAGAACTTAAATGCTCCGTATCCCTTTTTTGCATCCAGGTTGTCATAGTGAATTTTGCCCCCTCTTGCCGCTATACTGCTTACAGTGACCACTCTTGAACCGGGTATATCTTTCATCAGAGGTAAAAGTAGTCCTGTGAGAGCAAAATGGGCAAGGTGATTTGTTCCAAATTGAAGTTCGTATCCCTGTTTGGTAAGTTTAAGGGGAGGAACCATTACTCCGGCATTATTGATTAAAATATCAAGCCTTGAATATTTAAGCGCGAATGTCTCTGCAAATTTTTTTACACTCTCCAAATCAGAAAGTTCAATGTGCATTACTTCAATAATAGCTTTAGGGTAAACTTCTTTAATCTCTCTTGCAGCTGACTCTCCTTTCTCCAGATTTCTTACTGCAATAATAACATTTGCCCCTTTAGAGGATAAAACCCTGGCCGCTTCAAGTCCTATACCGCTTGAGCCTCCTGTAATAATTATAGTTTTTCCTTCCAGTGAACCAATATTCTCTGTCGTCCAATTGTTTTTCATTGTTAATTATCTTTTATTGCGAAGTCAACAGCTTTGTATGCATGAATTTTTGTTGTGTCAAAAATGGGAATATCAACATCACCTTCTCTTATTAAAAGAGGAATTTCTGTACAACCCAGTATTACCCCCTCAGCACCCTGTTCCTTAAGGCTGTTTATAATTACCTTAAATCTATCCCTTGACTCTTCTGAAATAATACCTTTTATGAGCTCTTGGTAAATAATTCCATGAATAATGTCTCTGTCACCGGAATCTGGAACAATAACATTAATATCATAATTCTCTTCTATTTCCCTCTTGTAGAAATCTTTCTCCATAGTGAATTTTGTACCAAGCAGAGCAACTTTCGTAAGTCCGTATAAAGATATTGCCTCTGCAGTGGCGTGGGCTATGTGCAAAAATGGTACCGATATACTTTTTTCTATAGCATCTTTGCACAGGTGCATTGTATTAGTGCAAAGAACTATTATATCTGCACCTGCCTTTTGACACCTGACGGCAGCATCGGCCATAAGCCTATCTAGTTTACCCCACTCCTCTTTATGCTGAAGTTTAACTATTTCATCAAAATCAACAGTGTACATTACACTTTTGCAGGAGTAATCGCCGCCAAGGAGTTCGCGTACTCTTTTGTTTACAAGCTGATAATAGACAACAGATGACTCCCAGCTCATTCCTCCAATCATTCCAATAGTTTTCATACTTTATTTCTAGTTTTCTCTAACAGGATTAAGCTTTAGATTGACCGTAACCTTTGTGTCATATAACGGGCTGCCTTTTATTTTTTTATAACTGCCTTTCAGAGAAAGAGAGAGAGTACCCGTTGGATTTAGCAGATATCTTTCTAATGCATCACTATCTGCTATCTCAAGGGGAACTACTAATTCCTCTTCAGACACAGTTCTGTAATTATAGTCAAAGCCAGTGCCAATTGTAGTTTTAGGGGATAAATTTTCTGAAAAACTCTCCATTTCGCCATCAGAGTTTCTTCTTTGTCCTGTTGATTTACCCCTTGTAGCATATTCTCCTCCCTGAAAAAGCATCTTAGAGTTACTCCCTATACCAACTACCAGACACCATTTTCTGGAGAGAGCCGGCAGAATGGTTCCGTCAGCAGACCTGTTTACCAAAGCAGTTATTGTAACATTTGTACTGCAACCTGATCCGGATGCTATAGTTGAGGACTTTTCATCCATTCTTAATTTACCTTCATATTTATTGTAACCAGTATAGTCAGATATGTACTGAAGTGCCCCTTCGCTATGGCCTGTTACTATTTCATATTTGCCCAGCTCTTCAATAATTCTGTTGTATAGTTGCATATTATTAAGAGTATTTTCAATTCGGGATCTTATAATAGTCATTTTAATACTTGACGATGCTGTGGTTTTACTTATGTGTCTTGCAATGAGATCCTCTTTACTGCCCCAGTCCTCAGTAGTGCTCTCTGAGATGGCTATTGTCCCTGTTAGTTCTGTAACAGGTTTTCTTACCTTAATAAAGATTGATGGATAGAGAGTGGCACTCTGTCTCTTCTCTCCGGGTGTCTCATAATTTACAGAAGACTCTATTCTGTATTCGCACTCTTCATCTGGAGCGACATGTGCAATGTGTGCTATCCCTTTATAATCAGTTATAATCTCCTTGGGGAGTATCTCCCCTTTATAACCTTTCAGTGGAATAACCATCCCTTTTATTGGTTCTCCGTCAGGATCCCTTACCTCTATTTGTATTTGTTTAACCTCTTTTGGTTTTAGATATATCGTTTCTCCCTGTGAAAACTCAGACGGCTTAATCTCTGCGCAAATTGGTTTATGTTTATCAGGGTTTTTCACCCTCCCCTTTTTCTCATACTCAGTTATAACATCAATGAGTGGTCTTGAGCCTTTTTCTGTTGATCCTAAATTCAGTGCGGCAAACATTCCTCCCATCATGGCTTCGTCCTCTCCCTCAATGATAGTACTTCCTTTTGCGACTAGTTCTCTTGTATTAGCTGAAACGAGATAAAGCTCAATTTTGAATCTGTTATCACCTATAGACCAGAGCCTTCCCCAGAGCTGATATTCATTGGGCCTGTCTGCCTGAAGATAGGAGGGTTTCTCCCAGGGTTCTGCCAATATTCTTGTTGGCTGGAATTTAAGTTCAAAAAAATCATTTGAAGCTACAGAGTTCATTAAAAGCTGATTGATATAGCCTTTGCTGGCCATATAGAGTCTTCTGTCTGAATCAGGAACCTCTACCTGAATATCGTAACAGTATACTATTCTGCTGCACCTCTCTTTAGCAATTGATTGTTTGGAAAAGGATAGTGATAAAATAGTCAGTACACTTAATGCAACGAATATTTTGATCAACCCTTTCATAACTAATCCTCCTCTTTTAGATTCTCATTGTATTCGTCTACAATAGCCATTGCTCTCTCTTTAAACTCTTCCGAAACAATAACTTTAACAGCTCCAACTCCCCCGGGAGATGTTCCAAACGGTAGAATGGTGCCAATAATTTCATTCTTTAGAAAAGATGGTATGCCCTCGTTTTCCAATAGATTTCTGACCATTTCGGCCTGCCAGCCGGTACCGGCAAATACTTCAGCACTATTAGTTTTGTCTTCCATAACTATACTCTTTATTTTTATCAAATGTAAACATTCTTTCCTTACCTGCATAATGTGTAACTTTGCAGAATGGAAAGGAAAGGTTTGCCTACATCGCTTGGCACAGAGAGTGTGTGGAAATTATTGCTACAGTACGCAATACCATCTGTTATTGCAATGACTGCATCCTCACTTTATAACATAACTGACAGCATTTTTATCGGGCAGGGGGTTGGTGCTTTGGCTATATCAGGGTTAGCCATATCCTTCCCGCTGATGAATCTCTCTGCAGCATTTGGTACCCTGGTGGGAGCGGGCGCAGCCAATCTTATATCTTTGAGGCTTGGACAAAAAGACTACACTAGTGCAAACAAAATTTTAGGCAATGTGGTCTCTTTGACAACTATACTTGGTGTATCTTATACATTGGGAATACTCTTTTTTCTTGACCCCATTTTGATTTTTTTTGGAGCCAGCAGTGATACTTTGCCATTCGCTAAGGAGTATATGCTTATCATAACTTTGGGCAATGTTGTCACTCACATGTACTTTGGTCTGAATGCACTTATGAGGTCCAGCGGATTTCCAGCTAAATCAATGTATGCAACTATTGCTTCAGTGTTGATTAATGCTGTACTAACTCCAATTTTTATATACGGACTTGATATGGGGATAAGAGGTGCTGCTGTTGCAACAGTTCTATCTCAGATAATTCTATTAACATGGCAGGTTAAATTTTTCTCTGACAAGAGTAATTTTTTGCATTTTAAGAGGGAGCATTTAAAAATTGACAGCAAAATTGTAAAAGATACAATGTCAATAGGGCTGGCTCCATTTCTGATGAATGCGGTGTCTAGTGTTATTGTTATTCTCATTAATCACGCACTTGTTAAACATGGTGGGGACCTTGCCGTGGGAGCCTATGGAATAATGAACAGAATTGCAATGCTTTTTGGAATGGTTGTAATGGGGCTGAATATGGGGATGCAGCCTATTGCAGGATACAATTACGGGGCAGGTTTGTATCACAGGGTAAATAAAGTTCTTAAGCACACAATTGTTCTGGCAACAATTGTTATTTCTATTGGTTTTCTTATTGGAGAGTTAATTCCCAGACAAGCCGCACAACTGTTCACAAGCGACGAAAAACTTTTAGATTTGACTGTTCAGGGGATGAGAATTGCCTTTGCGGCATTCCCTATAATCGGCTTTCAAATGGTATCGTCAAATTTTTTCCAGAGTATTGGAAAGCCCGGGAAGGCTATATATATGTCACTCTCCAGACAGGTGATTTTCCTGATTCCTGCTGTGTTGATTCTTCCAAATTTTTTTGGGATAGCCGGTGTCTGGATGAGTCTTCCTGTTGCTGATACCCTTGCGGCTGTGAATTCTGCATTTTTGCTGGCAATACATTTTAAAAAAAATAAATCATGAAAGATCATTTTTGCATAACCATTGGAAGAGAGCTTGGCAGTGGAGGCAGAAGGATTGGCGAGCTTGTTGCTGCTAAGTTGGGAATATCTTTCTACGACAAAGAGCTGCTAAGTTTAGCATCAAAAGAGAGTGGCCTTGAGAAGGGCTTTTTTGAAAAAGCCGATGAGAGACAGGCGTGGTCTCTTTTTGGGATAACGGAGTACTACTCACTGAACCCTTTGAGCGGAGAGTCACTTTTTGTAATTCAAAGCGATGTAATTAAAACCTTGTCAGAGGAGAAATCTTGTCTTTTTGTGGGAAGATGTGCCGATTATGTGTTAAAGGACTATTCAAGAAGGCTTGATGTCTTTATTACAGCAGATGAGGTTGACAGAGTCTCTGCTATATCAGATAAAATGGATATATCCAGAGAGAAGGCAAAGTCTGTTATTGAAAAGACAGACAAACAAAGAAGGTCCTATTATAACTATTTCACTAATAAACATTGGGGTAATGCAAACTCTTACCATATCTGTATAAACTCATCATTAATGGGTGCAGAGGCAACTGCAAATTTTATTTGCGAAATAGCAAAAAAGAGGTTTGGGATTTAACGGATCAACTTTTGACAGAGTCCTCTCTCTCCTTTACTGATGAACCACATTTGCTACAGTAGTTGTGGTTCTGTTCAAGCACATTCCCGCAATTTTCACAAAGTCTCTTCTTAGTCTCGCTCCGGGACATCTCTACTGTCAATATTCCGGTAGGTACAGCAATTATGGAATAACCCATAAGCATTATAAGTGAAGAGATTATCTTTCCAACTACAGTTACCGGAACAATATCCCCGTATCCTACAGTGGTAATTGTGATAATTGCCCAGTATATACTTTGGGGTATACTGGTAAAGCCATTATTTCCCCCCTCAACAACATACATAATTGATCCAAGAACAATTACAAGGGCTAAAATTACAGAAAGGAATATACTGATTTTAAAAAAACTAGTCTTAAGGGCCCTTATCAGGTAGAGGGCCTCTGAGTAGAATTTCATTAATCTTAAAACCCTGAAAATCCTGAGGAGTCTTAGGACGCGAACAACCAGAAGATACTGGTAACCAAAGAATATAAGGCTGGTATATGTAGGCAAAATAGCAATTATGTCTACTATTCCCCAGAAGCTAAAGATGTACTTGTATGGTTTGGGTGAAATATAAATCCTCAAAATATATTCTGCTGTAAAAAGAATTGTAAAAAGCCACTCCAGAATATAAAATATTAGGTTAAGTGCAGGATGGAGATCCGGGAGGCTGTCCAAGATGGCTATGGTAATACTTGCAATTATTGTCCAAATAAGGGCTATGTCAAATCTTCTTCCCCTTTTTGTATCACTATGGAATATTACTCTGAATAAATCTACCTTGTTAATTTCCATTATGTTTGATTGTTATTCAATAGGTTCTTCAAGTATCTGAGTTAACTTTTTTAACGGTTGCTGTCCCCAGAATCATAACGGCTGAGGAAATCACTATTATCTGAAGTATTAAATTTTCAGTAATGAATGGGATTTTATTGGCAGTGGTAATTGACATAAAAAGAAGAATTGTTATTAATCCTCTTGGGACAATAAAAAGAAGAGGGAATAATTTGTTGCCGGTAATTTTTAATTGAAAAGCTCTGATGGTAAGAATTATGAAAACTATAAAGAATGCAAGTTTCAGAGTCCCGGGATCAAGAATCTCTGAAGTCTCTATCATAAACCCAAATACCAGAAAAAAGAGGGATCTTATCAGAAAGGTAGCCTCTGCATTTATCTCTTTGAATCTTGTTACCTCCTTCTCTATTGAGCCAAAGAAAAATTTTGATATCAGCGGTAATTTAGTTAGTCTCTGAAGGTTGGCTATTGTAAGGCCAAAAATCAGAATAAATATTAGCGCAGGAAGATGATAAAGTTCTGCAAGCGAATAAATAAGCATTATAAGTAGAATGATGGGGATAAATTTTATTTGATGCCTCATTCTTCCCAACAGGTATGATAAACCGGCAGAAGCAGCAACAGAGATGAATATCATAAAGATTATCTGTGCAATAAAAAAGGTTACTGATCCAATAGAGAAGGAGCTGCTGTAGGCCAGATATGAAAATATTACTACGCCTAATATGTCTGAAAAACTTGTGTCATAAACTACAAACTCCCTGTTCTCTCTGCACATAGATCGTGTACTCGGAATTGCTATGGCACTGCTGATAATGCTGAACGGGACAGCGTAAAGCAATGCGCTCCTGAAATCTGCAGCACCAAGTTTCATAAATAGAAAAGAGAGTAGCACAGAAAGAAAAATTACTGAAAAGAGAGACCCAATCAACGGTTGTGCGATTGATCTTAATTTGCCTTTTTCAATTTCAAGTTCAAGTGTCCCATCCAGGACTATGAGTATAAGTCCTATTGTTCCTAACAGGGGCAATGAAAAAGATATATCCGGAATTGAAATTTTGAATATATGTGATATCTCCTTGAGAAGCCACCCCAGAACGAGCAAAAGAATTACTGACGGAATCTTTGTTCTGGATGATGTTACATCAAAAAGATACGCGATTAACAGAAGAACGCAGAATGTTATGATAATTGCGGAGGTCATTATTCGTTCTGGTTTTGCTTCTCCGGAACTCTTCTTACAAGGATATAAATTATATATGCTGCCTGAATAGCAATTGAAGCCCATGCTGTTGCTATTATTTCAGGATATATTGGATCAGATGCCTCTCGTTTGATGATTATTCCGTAGAAGGCCCAAATTACTACAAAGGCATAGAAGATATCAGATCTTTTGTACATCATTGATGCTGACAGGAAGGTCCCGATTCCAAGCATAATAATTGTCCATGTGCTTTCAGAGAGACCAAAGCCGCTCCAGTTCCATTGTACAAGAAGAGCGGTAATATTTGCAATAGTTGCAACAGAGATCCAACCAAGATATACACTAAAAGGGAGTTTTATAGCAAATCGGGACCAGAAATCTTGGATTCTCTCTCTTTCCATTCTTTTAACTATGTATATAAGAGTAAGCAGCAGCAGCAACATTATTATTACTGAAAGGAGGACCAGCCTGTAGTGCCAGGCAATAATCCACAATGAATTAAAAACACAAGTTAGGGCAAACGCCCAGCTTGCAAGTGGTGAGAGCAGATATTTTGATGCTTTCTTATTTAAAGATGCTGTTACCTGAGTAATGATAAATATCAGGAGAAGCAGATAGATAATACCCCATATTGAAAAAGTAACACCGGCCGGTACAAATAGATTTGGATAGAGATCTGAGAGTTCTCCGGTTGTAAACCCGTTGATTGGTAGCGCATTTGCCAGCCCGTTTATTGCAATCATTGCAGTAAAGAGCAAAATGTTCATTATTGTAGTGACAGTTTTCATAGTCCAGATATTTATTTAAACGGAAAGTTATAACTTATTCCTGCAGAAACATAATACATTTGGTTGTTTAATCATTATAACAGAGGGTTAAGAATTATATCATCAAGACTAAGTGTTATGTATGTAAAGTCCCCATCGGGCCTTTCATAAATTGCCTCCGCCCTCTTTGGGAGTGTTAGCCCGTGAAATGTTCCGTACTCGCTGACAGGAGTTCTCCAGGGAAGGAGTCTGTAACTTTTTCCGCCGATTAATTCATATCTATCTTCGCTTCTGAAGTCAATTAGCCTGCCATCTTTATGAAAAGTGAGCTTTGCAGAAATAGTTGAGGGGCCTTTAAACCTGGCCATTACATTATAATCGTCTATAATATCCCACTCAATATTGGGGTCAGTCAATGTACAAGGGGCAAGCATACACATATCATTAAAAAATGTAACAGTTTCGCTCTGATCCATCTCTGTGCCCTCCGTGTCAATTAAAGAAAATAAACCAAGAAGTTTTATTTTCATTGTTGCTTTGCCATTTTTTAATGAGTGGAGTCCATATGCAGGTATGCCTGACTTTATTGCTTTTATGTAGAAGAAACGCTCATATAAATCTGTAAAGTTGTATTGTTCAGATTTAAATTTCATCCATGGTTCGTCAGGATTCCCGCGAATTTTGCCACTTGTCTTCATGAAAAAGTGACTTGCAACTGGACGGCCAACTGCTCCGGTAAAGTTTATATATTTTGCCACAACAGGTGGAATCTGTTTCAAATCAGACTCTTTTAAAATTTCATTTGGTCTTTGGATTCTGTTTAATCCTTCCAATACTGATTTATTGTATTGCTTTTTCACACCTGAGATTTTTGAACAATTTATTTTTGCTGATGAATTACAATCTGAGGGAATGGTATATCAATACCCTCTTTGTCAAAAGCTGTTTTTAACCTTTTTCGCAGCTCCCCTGAAACAGCCCACTGCATACTAGGTTTAGTATCTCCAAGTATTTTAAGGTCCACTGAAGAATCTGAAAGACTATCAAGTCTTAAAAATCTTGGTGCAGATATTATATGCTCTTTCCATTCCAGTTCATTTGCCATCTCTTCACCAACTTTATTAATAATCTCGATAGCTTTATCAATGCTAGAACTATAGGAGATTCCAATATTAATATTAACTCGAGAGAAAAACTTTGACATATTTGAGACAATTGTAATTTCCCCATTTGGTATATGATGTACTGTGCCATCCAGGTCTCTTAATGTGGTCATCCTTAGGGTTATGTCTTCAACTGTGCCCGCTTTGTCGTTAATACTCACCACATCTCCAACCCTGAATTGGTTTTCAATAATTATAAAGAGTCCTGTAATTATATCTCTGATCAAATACTGTCCTCCAAATCCAATTGCGATACCGGCTATCCCGGCTCCGGCCAAAATTGGGGCTATCTTAATTCCAATTTCAGACATAATCATAAGTACAGCAATGAAAATCAGTAATACTCTAATGATGCCTTTAAAGATTCTTACCAGAGTATCCTCTCTTTTTTTCTCAGCTTCTGGTGAAACCTGACTATTTGAGGTCACCGCAATTCTAACACTTCTGCTAATTATTCTCCCTAATACTTTATTAAGAAAAAACGCACCCACAGCAACAATCAATATGTTTATGCCATGTGATAAGAGCCAGGGTAAAAAGTTTTCAAGCCACTTAGTTATCTGTTCACTCATTATTTAACTATTGTTTTGTTTTTTGGATATTTAATTATGTAATTCAAATCTATCTGTTTGTTTGCTGCAGGCAGAAGAGAGAATCTCCATCGAATCTCTCCGGTAAGAGGGTCAAGATTTCCTCCGGATATATTTTGCGCATTCACCTCTATCTCTTCGTTTGATGAGAGCGGAAGCTGATCTTTAATTTCAATATCAATTGCTACATTCTTATTGTTCCTTACAACAATTTTCCAGCCTGATTCATCCTCTCTTTTGGTCCCGATAAATCTCTTTGATGTAAAGTCAGTTGTCTGTTCTCTTATAACAGAGATGCCGGGATCTCTTCCAAATGACAACTCCAGGGTATCTGAATAGTTCTCTGTGTCAATAAATGTAGTTCCCACAAATCTGCCTTCAAAAAATATACTTGCCTCACCACTTAACAGAGTGTATTTTTCACGATCTGGAATTCTTGCAACCAGGAATGCATCTTTGTCAAGTTTGGGAACAGCATAGTAGTTGTAAATTGCAGGCATCTCATAGCTGCCAAGGTCTACAGTGTAACTCTCCCCGTCTGAGTTGATTGTATATTTGTTAACCGCTTCAAACTCAATTGATGTTTGTTTTTCATTTATAACAGAATGGGAGTATGCAACAGGAGGAGCAACCATCTCTTTTTTGGCTCCTGAGGCTACAATGACCTCTTCAAGCATTAAAGCGTCATTCATGCTTCTGAATTGAGGATACCTTATGTAGTATGGTTCTAAGATAGGGAGCACGCCTGAAGATCTTGGATTTGATGAAGATAATCTAAGTGTTACATTCTCCCAGTTTTCTCCTGTTCTCTGAGATACAATAGCTTTATAGTTAAGCTTTACAGGTTTGTCTGTGCTTTCAGAACGGATATCATATACCGGTCTCCAGCTTGCGTTCTCGGTCAGATATGATAGTTTTAACTTATATAAAGCTGATTTTGGTGAACTAACCTTTACAATAATTTCTCCTGCTGCCTTGATCTCTCCGCTTTTCATTATACCAATTTGTCTCTGTATTGAGTCTTTAATGCTGATCAATTCATTAAGGGCCTTTGTTTTTAATAGCTCCTTCTGTTTAAGAGAGGCTATCTTGCCACTGTAAAACTCAGATAGCTGCTGAAGAGAGGTTATGGTTAATGAGGAATTTCCACCTGAGATCTGTCTGTTTGCCCTTAGAAAATCCAGGTCTTCATTTATAACAGAGATAGATGTTTTCTCTGCTGTAATTTTTTCTTCAGTTTCTGAGAGTCTTTTCTCAAGTCTCATCAAATCTTCACTACTCTCTGACCCTGTGAGGAAATTGTCTCTAAGGCTCACGGAGAGAATTGTGAGATTGTTATCTGCTATAAATTGGATACTGTTTTTAACAATATTTCCTGATAGTTTTGAGAACTTTAGTGTGGTTACTCCCTTTGATATTTCAGCACTTGACTCTCTGGTAATTTCAGAGCTGTTGCTGAATAGAGTAATTTCGGTAATCTTTGAATTTACAGATTTTGTGACACCCATTTCTGTCTGTGAAAAAATATCTGCAGAGAGAAACATAGTGGCCATGGTAATGATTATAATCAGCTTCTTTTTCATTTTTTGATTTGTTAATTTGTTAACCTATAAATCCTCTGAGACCATTGAGGACCATTTGAATCCCAATGGTTGCAACAATAAGGCCAAATATCCTGACAAGCGGATTTAAGAGATTGAACCTTTCAAGAAATCTCCCGATTTGTGCAGCGTATATCATAAAGATCAGGTTTATTCCTAAAGAGAGGACAATAGCTATTATTGTTGAGATGTGACCATAATCTGCGGGGAAAGTTACTGCTGCTGTGATGGTAGCGGGACCTGCTATCATAGGAAGTGCAATTGGAACTGCGGATATCTCTCTAAGACTAAGTTGTTTTTCAATATTTATAAATGTCCCTTTTTGTAGTCCGTTCAGTCCATTATAAAAAAGAACGACGCCACAAGTTACCTGGAATGCGTAAATCTCAATTCTGAAAACATCATGGAGAATTGCCTGGCCTGAAAAGAGAAAAATTAAAAGGATTAAAAGAGCAGTGATGGTTGCTTTTACAGATATAAATCTTGTGGATTTGATATCAAACTGTTTTTGCAGAGATGTAACTACAAATACCTTTTGAAAAGGATTTACAAGAGCTATCATTGCAATAAAACAGTTGATTATTAAGTTGAAAGAGAGATCCATTTTTTTTAGTGAAATTTATTTTGTTATTACCTCTAAATTAGTCATTTTTCTCTACTCATATGTTGTTTAGAAATTTCTATAAAAATATTTTTAAAAAAATAATATAAGGCACATAATTTGCATAGTAGATGCAATACTTTTTCTTTCACATTGTAAGCAAAAAGTAATAAATTATAACTTATTATTACTCAAAAGGTGCTATGAATAAAAAAACTATTGTAACCGGGGTTATTGGAGCGGATGTTCACGCAGTGGGCAATAAAATTCTTGCCTTTGCACTTGAGCAGGCCGGATATAATGTTGTAAACCTGGGTGTGATGGTATCTCAGGAGGAGTACATTGAGGCTGCTCTTGAAACAAATGCTGACGCAATTCTTGTTTCATCTCTATACGGACACGGAGAGATAGACTGTAATGGTTTAAGGGAGAAGTGCAATGAGGCAGGCCTTAAAAACATCCCTTTACTGGCAGGCGGAAACCTTGTTGTTGGGAAACAGGATTTTGCAGAGGTAGAGAAGAGGTTTATGGAGATGGGATTCACAAAGGTGTATCCTCCGGGAACTCAGCCGGAAACAACACTTGAAGATTTAAAATTAATGCTGGGATAGAGATGATCTACCTCACTGCAGATATTGGCAGCACATACACTAAACTAGTCGCGATTGACACATTGAGCGGCAGTATTATCGGAACGGCGTGCGCCTTCACTACCATTGAAACCGATGTTAGGGAGGGTTTCTACGCCGCTCTTAATAAACTGGAGAGCTCTGCCGGTAAATTGGCATACGACCAGTTACTCTGCTGCAGCAGTGCTGCCGGTGGGTTAAAGATGGTTGCGCTTGGGCTTGTTCCGGAATTGACTGCAAAAGCAGCCAGATTAGCAGCATCCAGTGCCGGAGCCAAAGTTGTAAAAACATACTCATTTGAAATTTCCAAAGCCGAGCAGCTGGAAATTGAGAACATTTCTCCTGATCTTGTCTTGCTTTGCGGAGGAACAGATGGCGGGAATAAAGAGGTTATAACTGCCAATGCCAAGAGGTTGTGTGACATTCAGGGTAATTTTGCAATTGTTATAGCCGGTAACAAAAGTGCCTCTCATGAATTACAGGAGATTTTTGAAAATTCCGGAAAGGAGTTTGTCATTACAGAGAATGTGATGCCGGAGTTCAATAAACTTAATATTGAACCTGCCAGAAAAAGGATAGAGGAGCTCTTTATAAGCAGAATTATTGATGCAAAAGGTCTCTCTTCCCTGCAAAAGATGTGCAGCCATGAGATTATACCCACACCGCTAGCTGTAATGAGGGCGTGTGAGCTTCTGAGCAAAGGTGCTGATGAAGAGTCCGGAATAGGAGATTTGCTGGCAGTTGATCTTGGAGGAGCAACAACAGATATATATTCTATGAGTGATGGACATCCATCTCTGGATAACATGCTCTCCAAAGGGCTGCCCGAGCCATACGCAAAAAGGAGTGTTGAGGGAGACCTTGGCATGAGATACAGTTTAAGCTCACTTAAAGATGTTACTGATGTGAAGATTATCTCTGCTTATGCCGATGTTTCAAAAGAGGAGGCAGAGAGCTGGATATCCAGATGTTTGTCTAATCCGGATATAGTTGCAGAACCCGGCACACCTCAGCAGAGGGTGGAGGAGGCAGTTGCAAGAATTGCTGTGGAGGTAGCAACAGAGAGACATTCAGGGATTGTCGAGAGTGTTTATACCCCTCTTGGACAGATGTTTGCCCTTACCGGAAAGGATTTGTCTGAGGTGCCTGCTGTAATTGGAATAGGTGGAGCAATAATTAACAGTCAGAATCCCACCTCAATTCTTGAAGGTGCCAGGTATAACACCCAAAGATATATGTATGCAAAGCCAAGAAACCCCAGATACATGGTTGATGCTAAATATATATTTGCATCTATGGGGCTGCTGAGTAATGCAAATCAGTCCCTTGCCCTTAGAATAATAAAGAAAGAGTTAAAAAATATATAATAAACAGAGTTTAAAAGATGGAAATCAAAAACAAGAGGATTTCGGACGACCAGTTTTTTGCTGAACGCAAAGAGGTGTTAAAGCAATGGCCTACCGGTCAGGGAGTTGATTTTGACGATGCTGTAAAATATCAGAAAGCTATTGCGGATACAAAAAGATTCGGCAACAAACTTGAAGCAGCTGATAAGAGTGGTGAGACACTTATCCAGCCAAGGGCAGGAGTTGCTCTTTATGAGGAGCACATTAAACTGCTAAAATTTTTAGAAAATGAGGGAGAGGCGGATCTTCTGCCAACGACTGTTGACAGCTACACAAGGCTCAACAGATATACCGAGGCTCAGACAGGTATTGAGAAGAGCAGGGAGACAGGCCGTTCTATGCTTAACGGATTTCCAATTGTAAACTATGGAGTTGAGATATGCCGAGAGGTTACATCCTCACTTGACTCGCCGGTTCAGGTTCGTCACGGAACTCCTGACGCCAGACTTTTGACCGAGATTTCAATAGCAGGTGGATTTACATCTTATGAGGGTGGTGGTATTTCATACAATATCCCTTACTCAAAGAACCATTCTCTTGAAAAAACCATAGCCCACTGGCAATATGCAGACAGACTTGTCGGGATGTACGAAGAGGCAGGGGTATCCATAAACAGAGAGCCATTCGGCCCTCTTACCGGAACTCTTGTTGCTCCGTGTATATCAAATTCTGTTGCTGTACTTGAGTCTCTTCTGGCTGCAGAGCAGGGTGTGAAGGACATAACAGTTGGTTATGGTCAGTGCGGAAACCTTATTCAGGATGTTGCTGCCGTTCGCTCACTTAAGATGATGACAAGAGAGTACCTTGACAAGTTTGGATACAAAGATGTGAGGGTTACTACAGTATTTCACCAGTGGATGGGAGGCTTCCCTCAGGATGAGTCCAAATCATTTGGGGTTATATCATGGGGAGCAGCTGCAGCAGTTCTTGCTAAGGCAACAAAAGTTATTGTTAAGACTCCTCACGAGGCTATGGGTGTCCCTACAAAAGAGGCAAATGCATCCGGACTGAGAGCAACCAAACAGCTCACTTCAATGCTTAAAGACCAGAGCTTTACTGAGATACCTGCTGTGATTGCAGAAAGTAATATAATTATGCAGGAGATGAGATGTATTTTAGGCAAAGTTGAGGAGCTTGGTAAAGGTGATTTTGCAATAGGTACAGTGGCAGCTTTTGAAGCCGGAATTATTGATATTCCTTTTGCTCCAAGCAGATTTAACGCAGGAAAGGTTATGCCTGCAAGAGACAATTCAGGAGCAGTCAGACTTCTTGAGATTGGTAATATTCCATTCACAAAGGATTTAAGAGATTTCCACAGAGAGAAGCTGGAGCAGAGGGCTGCATTTGAGAATCGCCCGGTGAGTTTCCAGATGGTAATTGATGATGTATATGCAATAGGAAAGGGATTCCTTGTAGGAAGACCTAAATAGTATAAAGGAGTTTAGTATGAAAATAGTAAAGGTAATTTGTTCAGCCGGAAAGACCGGATTCTTCTTTGACGACCAAAAGGCCATTAAGGCAGGAGCTAAGAATGATGGTGCATTTTATGAAGGTGCACCTTCAACAGAGGGTTTCACAGCAGTAAGACAGGCTGGTGAGTCAATATCGGTACTCTTTGTTCTTGAGAACGGAGCTGTTGCTCACGGAGATTGTGCCGCTGTCCAGTACTCAGGCGCAGGCGGCAGAGATCCGCTGTTTCTCGCTAAGGAGTTTATTCCACTTATTGAAAAGGAGATAGCTCCCCTTTATGAAGGTAGAGAGATTACCTCATTCAGAGAGATGGCTGACCTGGTAGACAAAAGTAAAAGTCCTTCAACCGGTAAACAATATCATACAGCAATTCGTTACGGTATAACACAGGCTTGCCTGGATGCAGTTGCAAAGAGCAAATCAAAGCTTATGGCTCAGATTATAGCAGACGAATACGGAACAGAGATATCTGAAAAGATGATTCCAATCTTTACTCAATCAGGAGATGACAGATACCTTAATGCAGACAAAATGATTATGAAGGCAGCACAGGTTCTTCCACATGCGTTATTTAACCATGTTGAAGGTAAAGTGGGTCTGAAGGGTGAGAAGATTGCAGCATATATCGAGTGGCTGAGGGACAGAATAATTAAACTTAAGCCATTTGAATCATATCATCCTACAATTCATATTGATGTTTACGGGACACTTAGTCAGGTTTTTAACAATGATTTTGAGAAAATTGCTGACTATGTGGGAGAGCTTTCCAAAATTGCCGAGCCATTCCATCTAAGAGTAGAGGGACCAGTGGATATGGGGGAGAGAGAGGCACAAATTGAGGCACTTAAGGTGATAAGAGAGCATATGGAGAGAAAGGGTATAAAGGCCGAGATAGTTGCAGATGAGTGGTGTAATACACTTGAGGACATAATTGATTTTACTAAGGCAAAAGCTGGTCACATGGCTCAGATTAAGACTCCGGACCTTGGAGGTATCAACAACTCAATTGAGGCAGTACTCTATTGCAAAAGCCACGGAATGGGAGCATATTTAGGTGGAACCTGCAACGAGACAAATCGTTCAGCAGAGGTTTGTGCCCACATAGCAATGGCTACCTCTCCTGTTCAGTATCTGGCAAAGCCGGGTATGGGAGTAGATGAGGGTTATATGATTGTTTTCAATGAAATGAGCAGGATATCTGCTCTAAAAAATATTCTTTAGTATGGAAGAGATGAGAATTCTGTCGCCTACGGCGATACTTGGGTACGGATTTCCGATGGAGTCCTTCAAGGAGGGAATGAAACGCAAACCACATGTAATAGCTGTGGATGCCGGATCGACAGACCCGGGACCTTACTATCTTGGTGCAGGAAAATCTTTCACAGACAAAAACTCTGTAAAGAGAGACCTGGCTATTATGATACCGGCTGCTATTGAGGCAGGTATTCCGGTAATAATTGGAACAGCCGGTGGAAGCGGCGGAAGGCCTCATGTTGATCTTACCATTGAAATTGTTAAAGAGATAGCTAAAGAGCAGTCACTAACCTTTAAACTAGCTGTTATTCAGTCTGAATTTGACAAAGAGTTTGTAAAAGAGAAGATTCGCAAAGGAGACATCTCTCCACTTTTTCCTGCAAAAGAGATTTCAGAAGCAGATGTTGAAGAGTCTGTAAGAATAGTTGCCCAGATGGGTGAGGAGCCATTTATTAAGGCTCTTGAGGGTGGTGCGAATGTTATTTTGGCAGGCCGCTCTTACGATCCGTCTGTCTTCTCGGCACTTGCAATAAAAGAGGGATTTGACAAGGGTCTTGCGATACACCTGGGTAAAATTCTTGAGTGCGCAGCAATTGCTGCCTCTCCGGGAAGTGGCAGCGACTGTATGTTCGGTTATCTGAGAAAAGATGGTTTTGTACTGGAGCCACTATCACCGATTCGTAAGTGTACAACTCTGTCTGTTGCTGCACATACTCTTTATGAGAAGACAAATCCCTATATTCTTCCGGGTCCGGGAGGTGCTATAAATCTCCACGAATCAAGTTTCACCCAGATTGCTGACAACATGGTTGAGGTAAAAGGGAGTAAGTTTGTACCAACTGAAGAGTACTTTGTTAAACTTGAAGGTGTAAGGAGAGTTGGATTCAGAACCATATCCTGTGCTGCAGCAAAGGATCCTGTGATGATATCTCAGATTGATAAAATTGTAGAGAGCGTAAAGGAGAGGGTTAAGAATAACTTTGAGCATTACGGAATTACCGATTTCTTCCTTGATTTTAAAATCTACGGAAAGAATGGTGTAATGGCTATGTTTCCTAATCTTGAACAACAGGTTTCTCATGAACTTATGATTATTATTGAGGCAGTAGCACCAACACAGGATCAGGCAGATACTATCTGCGGGTTTGCAAGGAGTACAATGCTTCACTATGGTTATGAGGGCAGAATTTCAACCGCCGGCAACCTGGCCTTCCCGTTCTCTCCATCGGACTGCAAAGTTGGAGAGGTATTTGAATTTAATGTTTATCACCTGATGAGGGTGGATGATCCTGCAGAGTTGTTCCCTGTTAATTACATTCAGTTCACAAAGGGCTGCTAAAAAAAGGAGATAGTTATGGAATACAAATTAATTGATATTGCATCTGTTATAAGGAGCAAAAATTCCGGTCCTTACGAATTGACTTTTGACATTATATTCAAGGATGTAGAGATGTACAAAAGGGTTAAAGAGGTTAAGGCAATTGACGGCAAACTATTTGCATCGCTTTACGAAATTGAGGAGAGCGATATAATTAGTCTGGTCTATTTTGACCCGGCAAAGGCTGTGAAAATTACTATTGTACGCCCTATTCCATCAGGAGCACTTGGTGAGACTGATGTTTACGGAGCACAGCAGCATGCACCTCTTATGAAGATGACATTAACTCTTTAAAAGGATTTGTCTTATGCAAAATCTACTTCAGGAATACTCGGTCTCATCACAATATTTTGCCCCGAGAGGGCGTGAGCGGCTTATGTTTCTCGGCGAGCAGATTGCGCAGAGACACCTCCAGTTTAACGACAGATTAATAGGAATTGTTGGAGACGCAGGTTCGGGGAAATCCTCTTTAATAAAGGGGATGTTTCCCGGACTTGAGCTCTCAAATGACGATGATGTACTTAACCCGCGTAAAATTATGCAGGTGAGGGAGGGGCTGGATGATCTGAAAGATTCGGGCTCGTATCATATTGATATGAGGTTCCAGACAGCATTTACCCAGATGTACGAAATTGTTGATTTTGTTAAAAATGTACTCTCCAGAAAGAGAAGGGTAATTGTGGAACATTTTGATCTTTTATACCCTGCACTTGGAATCAATGCAGACATTATAGTTGGCATTGGAGAGGAGATAATTGTAACAAGGCCAAGTGTCTTTGGCCCACTTCCCGGAAGTATATACGAGATTGTCCATAAGTCTCTTACATACAGAAAAATGGCTCATACTGCAGAGGATGTGACAATGCAGATTCTGGAGGAGGAGTTTGATATTTGTCACGATTGTTACTTTAGCTCAGACATTAGAAAAGGCTTTGTTTTAAAATTCCCTCAAGAGCCTTTTATTGACCTTGGCAGGCTGTCCAAAAGAATTAAAGAGACGCTGGATCTTGCAATGCCCGTTTCATATTATGATGAGAACCATATTAAGATTGGGGAAAAGATAGTTGTATGTGATGGTCCCAGGTTGCATGTAAGCAATACCTCTAAAGTTCTGAATTTTTCGCTTGTGCAGAGACTTGTTAAAGACCCAAGGACATCAACATGGTGTCTGGTGGGACTTATTGATAATAATTCAGATGAGCTGGAGAACAGAAACACAGTCCACTTCTTAAAAAGAAAAGATTAAATACAAAATGAGAGAGATAAAGGCAGATCAAATTACAGAGTTGGTAGAGAAACTCTGCATTGAGGCAAATTGTGTTATTACGGATGATATCCGTGCTTGTCTTGGTAGTTGTATGAAAAGTGAAACCTCTCCGCTTGGGAGAGAGATTCTTGGAACTCTTGTGGAGAATGCAAGAATTGCAGAGGATGAGATGAGTCCAATTTGCCAGGATACCGGGATGACAGTTGTATTTGTAACCATGGGGCAGGATATTAAAATTGAGGGAGGTTTTATTGAGGATGCCATTAACGAAGGTGTGAGAAGAGGTTATGAAAAGGGTTATCTGCGCAAGTCTGTGGTAAAGGATCCCCTGGAGAGGGTAAATACAAAGGATAATACCCCTGCAGTAATTCATTTTGAGATTGTAAAGGGTGATGAATTTCATATTACAGTTGCACCAAAAGGATTTGGCAGTGAGAATATGAGTCAGTTAAAAATGTTAAAACCAAGCCAGGGTATACAGGGTGTTAAGGACTTTGTTATTAAAACAGTAGAGGAGGCGGGACCAAATCCTTGCCCTCCCATTATTGTAGGTGTGGGGATTGGAGGTACAATGGAGAAGAGCGCGCTGCTTAGTAAAAAGGCTCTGCTGAGAGCAGTTGGTACTCCAAGCGATAAACCTCATCTTGCGGCCCTTGAGGCAGAACTTCTGGAGGCAGTAAACTCACTAGGCATAGGACCTGCCGGTCTTGGAGGGGAGACTACAGCCCTTGGAGTCCACATACTATCATACCCAACTCATATTGCCGGGCTTCCTGTATCTGTAAATATCGGATGCCATGCTACAAGGCATGCAGAGGGGAGCTTGTAATAATTAACAAATTTAATAAATCAGAGATATGACCCAGGAGAGAACAGAACTCACAACTCCGTTATGTGAAAATGATATTAAGAGTCTCAAGGCCGGAGATATGGTCTATATTTCCGGTAAGATCTACACAGCAAGGGATGCCGCTCATAAAAGACTCAGCGAACTTATTGAAGAGGGGGTTGAAATGCCATTTGATTTCAATGGTGCTGTGGTTTTTTATGCCGGACCATGCCCTGCAAAACCTGGAAGACCTATAGGATCAGTAGGTCCTACCACAAGCGGAAGAATGGATCTCTACTCCCCTAAACTGATTGAGAGGGGATTAAAGTTCATGATTGGGAAGGGTCTGAGAAGTAAAGAGGTTTCCGATGCAATTGTTGAAAACAGAGGTCTCTATTTTGCAGCAATTGGTGGTGCCGCAGCTCTGATGGCAAAATGTGTCGTAAGCGCTCAGGTTATTGCATTTGAGGAGTTGGGTACCGAGGCAGTGAGGGAACTTATTGTAAAGGATATGCCTGTTATTGTAGCGATTGATTCTGAGGGCAATGATATATACAAACAGAGAAAAAGTTTATAGTTTGTAATCCGGGTACTCTATCTCTGTAAGAAAGAGCGGGTGAGCTGGAACGGAGTTGCCGGCAGAGGATCGGTTTTTAAGTTTCATCACCTCAATTATCCATTCGGGCTCTTGTCTGCCTCTGCCAATTTCCAGCATTGTGCCAACAAGTGCTCTTACCATGTTTCTAAGGTATCTGTTTGCAGTTATTGTGAACTTATAAGATATATCATCTCCGTTTGAAAGAGGAGATTCTGATTCCCATAGTGCTTTTGTTACAGTACAGATATTTGTCTTTGCATCTGTGTGAAGTTTAGCCATAGAGGTAAAGTCAAAAGTTCCTGTTATATATCCGGCTGCACGGTTCATTTTATCTATATCAAGTATGTATGGATAGAAATATGAGTACTCATTAAGGAAGGGGGATTTGTTAGAGTGAACATAGTAAATATATGTTCTGGATAATGCATCAAATCTGGCGTGAGCAACATCAGGAACCTGCCAGATGTCATGAACAACTATGTCAGTTGGAAGAATGGCATTAATTTTGAAAATCGTTCTCTGTGGCTCTTCAAACAGTGCCAGTGTGTCAGATGAGAGGTCAAAGTGTGCAATATAGTTGACTGCGCTCACCCCTGTATCTGTTCTTCCGGCACCTGTGACCTGGATTTTCTCTTTGAACCATATGGTCAATGCACGCTCCAGAGTCTCCTGCACTGACGGATGCCCCGGCTGAACCTGCCACCCGTTGTAGTTTCTGCCGTTGTATGACAATTTGATGAAGAGACGCATTAATTAAATAGTTAAATTCGCAAGATATTCAATATTGATACAAAAATATAAAAAATAGAGAGACTGTTATGGAAAGCGTCAATATCAAAGAGCTCAATGAAAAGATTCAGAGAGAGAGCGCATTCGTAGATATGGTTACCCTTGAGATGAACAAGGTAATTGTAGGGCAGAAACAACTGGTTGAAAATCTGCTTATAGGCCTGCTTGCAAATGGGCATATTTTGCTGGAAGGGGTTCCCGGGCTGGCAAAAACTCTGGCCATCAATACACTTGCCTCAATTGTGGATGCTAAGTTCAGCAGAATCCAGTTCACTCCGGACCTGTTGCCCGCAGACTTAATCGGAACACTTATATACAGCCAGAAGCAAGAGGAGTTTAAAATTCGCAAGGGTCCCATCTTTGCAAATTTTGTGCTTGCAGATGAGATTAACAGATCTCCTGCTAAGGTACAGAGTGCCCTTCTTGAGGCTATGCAGGAGAGACAGGTAACCATTGGAGATAACAGTTTTAAGCTGCCGGAGCCTTTTTTGGTAATGGCAACTCAGAATCCAATTGAGCAGGAGGGGACATATCCGCTACCGGAGGCTCAGGTAGACCGTTTTATGCTTAAGGTAGTTGTAAATTATCCAAAAAAGGAGGAGGAGAAACTAATAATCAGGATGAACAACAGTGGGAAATTCCCTGTTGCAAACTCTGTTATTAAACCTGAAGATATACTAAGGGCCAGGGAGGTTGTCAGAGAGGTATATATGGACGAGAAGATAGAGAGATACATTGTTGATATTGTTTTTGCAACAAGAACTCCTGAAGAGTACGGTCTCTCCAGATTAAAAAATCTGATCTCATACGGAGGTTCACCTCGTGCAAGTATAAATCTTGCGATGGCAGCAAAGGCATATGCATTTATAAGAAGAAGGGGATATGTTATACCTGAAGATGTAAGGGCTGTTTGCTATGAAGTTCTGAGACACAGAATAGGGCTCACTTACGAGGCAGAGGCAGAAAATATTACTTCAGAGAACATCATAACTGAGATAATGAACGCTGTGGAGGTTCCTTAATATGGACAACGATCTTTTAAAAAAGGTAAGAAAAATTGAGATTAAGACCAGGGGGCTCTCAAGACAGATCTTTGCAGGCGAGTACCACTCGGCCTTTAAAGGGAGGGGGATGGCTTTCAGCGAGGTAAGAGAGTACCAGCCGGGGGATGATGTAAGAAGTATGGACTGGAATGTAACAGCCAGACTAAACTCCCCATATGTTAAGGTATTTGAGGAGGAGAGGGAGCTTACCGTAATGCTTCTGGTTGATGTGAGCGCCTCCAGAATGTTTGGTACAATGGTTAAAACAAAGAGAGACCTGATAACTGAAATATCTGCAGTGCTCTCTTTCTCTGCATCTGCAAATAATGACAAAGTGGGAGCTCTTTTCTTCAGTTCAAAGGTGGAGAAGTTTATCCCTCCCAAAAAGGGGAGAAGTCATCTGCTAAGAATTATAAGAGAACTTCTAGAATTTGAGCCGCAGGAATCCGGGACAGATGTTGGAGAGGCTCTCAGGTATCTTACAAATGCAATAAAGAGAAGGTGCACAGCGTTTCTAATCTCTGACCTGATGGATTTTGACATAGATTTCAATCCAAACTGGCACGAAGCTCTTAAGATAGCTGTTAACAGACACGAAATTTCAGTAATTTCAGTCTACGATCCAAGAGAGAGGGAGTTGCCGGATATTGGCTTGGTAAAACTTAAAGATTCTGAGAGTGGAGAGGAGATGTGGGTAGATACATCCAGTAAAAGGGTGAGAGAGTATTTTACCAGCTGGAATTCAAAATCAGCAACTGCAATAAATACTACTCTGCTCAGGTACGGAGTAGATCAGGTTCAGATACCAACCAACGGAGATTTTGTTAAGGGACTAGTTACACTGTTCAAAAACAGATAGTACAGATGAATCAAAGAGATACATTGCTTATAGGAGATCAGGCTACATTTGCCTTTAAAACAAAAGTTCCGGCAGGTTCCCGTTTTTCATTGCAGAGTCTGCAAAGAGACCTGGGTAATGGAGTTGAACTGACCGGTTCTCCAAAGATGGATACACTAAGCTCAGACAGTAACGTAACTGAGATTCAGACATCATTTACATTTACATCATTTGACAGCGGGTCTCATGTTATTCCGGTAATAAACGGCTACCTGGAGAATCCGGATGGAACAATTGATACTGTTAAGTTTGATGCAGGCAAACTTGAGGTCACCACAATTCAGATTGACACTACAACTTACAAGCCTTTTGATGTCAAGGATCAGATGACATATCCTTACACAGTTAAGGAGTTTCTCCCCTGGATTGGTCTCCTGGTTGCATTAATTGCATTATTAGTTATTGCTGTAAGATTGTGGCGTAGATGGAGAGAGAAAAGGGCTCTCTTTATTAAGCCAGCTGAGCCTGACTCACCATATATCGCAGCACTTAAAGAGCTTGAGAACATAAGAAAAGAGAGGTTGTGGCAGAACAATCAGATGAAGCTTTATTATACCAGAATTACTGATGTTCTCAGAGAGTATATAGAGGCGAGATTTGCTCTTCAGGCTATGGAGAAGACATCGGCAGAGATACTCACGGAGCTGATACCTGCCGGGATTGATAAGAGTGATTACAACTCTCTCAAGGAGCTTCTTGAGGTAGCGGACTTAGTTAAATTTGCAAAATATATTGCAACTGAATCAGAAAATGAAAATGCTATTCCGGCTGCTATAAGGTTTATTAGTTCAACTGCAATAAAGAAGGAGGAGTAGATATGTTTTTTGAATATCCAAGCGTTCTTTACCTGGAACTATTGCTCTTTCCAATTGCTCTCCTTTATTTATGGAGAGAGCTCAGAGGCGGAGTACCCACACTCAGGGTTTCAAATGCTTCTCCATGGAGAGGTAGGGGTGGATTCGTGAAAAAATATTCCAGGCATCTGCCTTTTATTGCAAGATTGTTTGCAATAGCTGCATTAATTCTAGCTATTGCAAGACCGAGAAGTTCTCAGGATTTTGAGAAGGTAAACACTGAGGGGATAGATATTGTTCTCACCCTTGATGTCTCTACATCTATGCTGGCAAGAGATTTTAACCCGGACAGAATTAGTGCTGCAAAAGACATAGCAATTGAGTTTATTGCACAGAGGCCCTCTGACAGAATGGGGGTGGTTGTTTTTGCGGGAGAGAGCTTTACACAGTGCCCTCTTACAACAGACAGACCCACACTGATTAACCTGCTTAAGGAAATTGAGACCGGGCTGATTGAGGATGGGACTGCAATTGGCAATGGTCTTGCCACTGCGGTAGCAAGACTGAAGGATTCTCCTGCCCCCAGCAGGGTTGTTATTCTATTGACAGATGGTGTTAACAACAGAGGAGAGATAACCCCTCTGATGGCAGCAGAGATAGCAAAAACATACGGAATCAGAGTATACACAATAGGTGTTGGTGCAATGGGAATGGCACCATATCCGGTTATAACACCATTTGGAATTGAAGTACAGCAGGTAAAAGTGGAGATAGACGAGCCTCTTTTACAAGATATTGCAAATCAGACAGGAGGTAAGTATTTCAGAGCAACTGACAACACCAAGTTACTTGAGATATATGGAGAGATTAATAAAATGGAGAGAAGCAGAACAACAGTTGACTCCTTTCCTGTATATAAAGAGCTCTTTATGAAGTTTGCTCTAATTGCAATGTTTTTTCTGCTCTTTGAGTTGGTTATAAGAATATTTGTAATCAGAAAATTGCCATAAGATGATACAATTCGCACAAATAGAATATCTTGCACTCATACTGTTAATACCTTTTTTGTATATCTTCTACGGAGTATCGAGAAGAGCCCGAAGAAAGAGGCTGAACAGGTTTGGCGAAAGGCTTCTGGTTGATAGGCTGATGCCTGATGCCTCAAAGAGCAGAGGTTGGGTAAAGATCACCCTCTTCTCTGCAGCTCTCTTCTTTTTTGCAGTTGGATTATCCAGACCTCAGCTTGGAGCAAGGCTTAAGGAGGTTGAGACTACAGGCGTGGAGATTATTCTTGCACTGGATGTATCAAACTCAATGCTTGCAGAGGACTATACCCCAAACAGACTTGAAAGGGCAAAACTTGCAATATCAAGACTTGTTGACAAGATGAAGCAGGACAGAGTCGGCCTTATTGTTTTTGCCGGCAAAGCCTTTGTTCAGCTGCCAATAACAGCAGATTACATATCGGCAAAAATCTTCCTGAACTCAATATCCACATCATCAGTTCCTGTACAGGGGACTGCAATGGGTGATGCAATTCTTACTGCAATCAGAGGATTCAGCCTGGAGAGTGCAAACAGCAGAGCAATTATACTTATTACTGACGGAGAGAATCATGAAGATGATCCTGTGCAGGCGGCTAAAGAGGCCATTAATCTGGGTATTCCTGTTTTTGCCATTGGCATTGGAACAGAGGGGGGAAAGCCGATTCCTGCCGGTAACGGAGAGCTGTTAAAAGATAAAGATGGGAATATTGTAGTGACTAAACTTGATGAGAAAACATTAACTGAGGTAGTTGAAGCCGGTGGAGGTGCTTATATCAGAGCAGGTAACTCAGATTTTGGACTTGAGGCAATAGTCGATAAGATTCATAATATGGATAAACAGAAGTATAAATCTGTTGTATTTGAAGATTTTGACGAACAGTATATGTATTTCTTTGCAATAGCCCTCTTTTTCCTCCTTGTTGAGTTCCTGATTGGAGAGAAGAGGGGGAGAAACCTTTTTAAAAGTGTAAGGAGGAGATAGCGAAATGAGAAGAGTCTTTATATTGATAATTTTACTATTCGTGTCATCCCTGGCCTCAGCTCAGAAGGAGAGGTGGGATGTAAGAAAAGGGAACAGGTTATATAATAAGGGTGAATATCAGCAGGCCGAGATAAATTACAGAAAAGCACTGGGAAAGGACTCACTCTCTGTTAAGGCAAGATACAATCTTGCCAATGTATTGTACAGAAATCAGAACGCAGCTGCAGCAGAGCAGGAGGTCTCCAGGCTATTATCGGACTCTACAGGTGTGTCAATTACTGATAATGACGCTGCAAACATATTTCATAACAAGGGAAACTACTCTCTTTCACAAAAAAAATGGAGTGAAGCAGTAGAGTCTTACAAAAATTCCCTGAGAATAAATCCTTCAGATATGGAGACCAAGTCTAATCTGGCTTATGCTCAGAAAATGCTGCAAAACGAGCAGGATAAGAACCAGAATAATGATCAGAATAAAGACCAGAACAAGGACCAAGATAAAGATCAAAATAAGGATGATAATAAAGATCAGAATCAGGATCAGAACAAGGAGCAAAATAATGATCAGAAACAGAATCAAAACCAGCCCCCTAAAATAACACCACAGGCTGCACAGCAGATGCTTCAGGCTATACAAAACAAAGAGAATGAGACTCAGGATAAGGTGAAAAAGGAGAAGGCTAAACTTTATGAGCGTCAACAGAGGGAGAAGAATTGGTAATGAAAAAAATTAACTGTCAGATGAAAAGATACACTGCAATGCTCCTGTTTTTAATAACAGGACTTACATCTTTTGCTCAAGTTTCGTTTCACACAGATGCACCCAGAGTTGTAGAGATTGATGAGAGTTTCAGGGTTGTATTTGTATCCAATGCGGACCCATCCTCTTTTGAACCACCTGTAATTAACGGGTTTGATATACTTGCCGGCCCTACATCCTCCAGGATGAGTTCTACCCAAATAATTAACGGCAAGAGAACTGAGTCTTTTGAGGTAAGTTACACATATATTCTGCAGGCTAAAACAACGGGAAAATTTACAATTTCTGCAGCAACAGTGACAATAGATGGAAAGAGGTACTCGAGCCAACCTGTAACAATTGAGGTGGTTAAAGCCTCCGGTGATAAGAAATCGGATGGTTCATCTTCAGCCGCCACTGTTGGAAGTAATGACATACTGCTGAGACTCTCCCTTAGCAAGACTCGCGTCGTAAAGGGAGAACCTCTTGTAGCAACACTAAAGCTCTACACAAAGGTTCCTATTTCCGGATTTGAGGATGTGAAATTCCCCTCATTTAATGGCTTCTGGAGCCAGGAGCTGGAGACACCCCAGAATATTGAGTTTGTCAGAGAGAATGTGAATGGAACCATATACAACGCAGCTGTTCTGAGAAGGTATAATCTTATTCCTCAGCAAACAGGGCAAATTCAGATAGATCCCTCTGAACTGGTATGTATTGTTCAGATAAGAAATCAGAGCAGTGCTCCCAGATCTGTATTTGATGATTTTTTCAGCGATTATCAAACAGTCAGAAAGAGGATTTCTGCACCGGCAAGCCGTATTAATGTTGACCCGTTGCCCTCAGGCGCTCCCGCCTCCTTTAACGGAGCAGTGGGAGAGTTCCGGATGCAGGCATCTTTTACCCGGGACTCACTTAATGCAAACGAGGCTCTCTCTCTTATAATAAAAATTAACGGAACAGGAAACATTAACCTGGTTGAGGCACCTAAAGTTGAATTTCCCGCTGATTTTGAACGGTATGATGTCAAAACATCAGGGAATAAGGAGTTTGAATACCCTCTTATCCCAAGAGGGCCGGGAGAGTTTGTAATCGCACCTGTGGAGTTTAGCTACTACGATATTGCAAAAAGAAAATATGTAACACTAAAATCGGGAGATCTTAAAGTAAAGGTGGGAGGAGAGGCAGGAGGAGGTAAATCTTACAGCGGTCAAATGCTCCCTGCAGGTGTTAACAAACAGGCAGTAAGAAGCCTGGGTGACGATGTGAGATATATTAAAACCGGTGCCTCCGGTTTATCAAAAGGTAATCCGATGTTTTTCGGGACCTTTTCATACTTACTCTCATTACTTCTGATATTTACAGCCTGGTTTATGGCCAGACGAATACTTGACAAACATATTGAGAGAAACAGAGATGTCGCAGGGGTAAAGAACAGAAAAGCTGAGAAGGTGGCTAAGGGCAGGCTTAAAATTGCAGAGGGTTTACTTAAGCAGAATATATACTCGGCCTTTTACGAAGAGCTTTATAAAGCTCTCCTGGGGTATGCCTCAGATAAATTCTCTCTCTCTCCGGCAGATTTGTCAAGAGAGAAGATAAAAGATGCTCTCTCGGTGGCTGGGATAGAGGAGAGTGTAACTTCAGAATTTATGGAGCTTATGGATAGCTGTGAATATGCAAGATATGCACCGGATTCTGCTGAGGGTGAAATGGAGAACAATTATAAAAAGGCTATGAAACTAATTACATCTCTTGAGGGAAGAAAATCAGGCAAATCGGGAGTTAAGATGAAAGGAGCTCTTTTATTAATCTTTTTGCTTACTGCACTTTCACTTCAATCTGCAGAAACTCCTGACCACAGAGAGCTTTGGAATAGCGGAAATGAGAAATATATTCAGGGTGATTTCACTTCAGCTCTTGAGAATTATCTTAAGATTGAGGAGTTGGGATACAGCTCTTCTCAGCTGACATACAATATTGGAAATACATATTTTAAGCTGGGAGAGAACGGAAAGGCAATACTCTATTTTGAGCGGACTCTTAAACTTGATCCTTCAGATGGTGATGCAGAGAGAAATCTTGCACTTGCAAAAGAGTATACACTTGATAAGATAGAGAGTGTCCCGGAGTTTATTCTCACAACCTGGATACGAGAGGCCGGCTATGTGTTCTCTTCAAATGGCTGGGCAATGTTATCTCTGCTTTTTGCAGGAATCTTTGCTCTCCTGATACTGCTGTTCAGATACGCAACCACATCCCGGATAAGAAAGGCCTCGTTTTTTTCTGGTGCAACAGCGCTTCTCTTTGCAATAGTTTCTGTTATGTTTGCATGGAATCAGAAAAGTGATTTTACATCACACGATACTGCAATAATCATGAAGCCTGTAAGTTCTGTAAAGAGCTCTCCGGATAATTCTGGAAAGACACTCTTTATTCTCCACGAGGGGACTAAGGTTAAACTGCTGGAACAAATTGGCGGCTGGCAGAGAGTGGAGCTCTCTGACGGCCGCCAAGGCTGGATTATCTCTGTAGATATTGAGATAATCTAATTATAGAGACCTTTTCTTGAGAGAATTTTATCCTGATTTGCCAGGTTGTAAAGAACAACTGCCATAACTGTGGATGTGTGCTCCATATATTCAGGAATTGACATATTATAGGTGTCTCTCTCTGTATGCCATATCTCACCATAGTTAAAATCATACCCTTTAGGATCTGCGTTTCCAAAGCTGATTGTGGGAACTCCGTTTATTGCAAAATGTGCATGGTCGCTCCCTCCTGCAGTTGTAGGTTTTGGTCTGGCTTCTCCTTCTCGCTTATACAGTGTGAAAGGAAATTCCTGATTTATCTCGTTGAGTCTTGATGTTGCCTGTTTAAAGGCATCAAACATTGCGGGAGGAACTGTTATACTATTTGTTATTGTTGGACCGCCATCCCGGTTAAAATAGTTGGATATATTTTCAAGTTTATCCTTACTGTTTTCAACCCAAAATTTTGAACCCCAGAGACCAAATTCCTCTCCGGCCCACAAACAGAATACAATTGAGCGTCTTGGTTTTCCTCCAGCCTGCATAATCATCCTTGCAGCCTCAAGATTTGGAGCTACACCTGTTCCGCAATCAACGCCTCCTGTAGCGACATCAAATGCATCAAGGTGCCCTCCGGACATAACATATTCGTCCGGAAATTCAGTACCCCTGATTATCCCGAGAACATTGTGATATTTAACAGGTCCTGGTTTGAAATGATTTCTTATGTCAAATTCCAGCTGAAAATATCTGCGCTCATTAACCATCTGTTCAATTACTTTGAACTGATGTTCACTAAGTTTAATATCCGGACAAGTTGGAAGTTCGTCCCAGCTCATATACTCAATATTCTTTCTGTCATAAAGAGCTCTGATAGGAACATGTGAAGATTGAATAATCCCCAAAATTCCGGCATCACGCATCTCTTTGTAGAATAATGCAGGTGCATCTTTAAGAGGTTTTTTTTCAAGCTGTGGTTTTTGAGGGTTCGCCCTGTTAATTCTCATTATTGAGTCATTGTATCTCTGTGTTTTCAGATTTTCCTGAATAATCTGAGACCTGAGTGTATCACCATATTCTGAATAATCTACGGGCCACCCCTCATTTATACCTGTAATAAGAACCCAGGCCCCTTTAAGTTTACCCTTCATCCTTTCAAACTCGGCTCTGCTTTTAGGCTCCTTTACCACATGTCCCCTCTGAACCCCTTTGGTGCCTGAAGTATAAGATGGAGTTGCAAAATGGAGAACCATCCCGTTTTCTGACAACATTCTTCCAAACCACGGGCCCCTGTTGAATCCTACGGGAAGTTGACCAACCTCCTGGACTACCACCTCAAGCCCCCATTTTTTATACAAATCGGCTGCCCAGTAGGTAGCGTTCTCGTAGGCATCAGATCCAAGCAAGCGGCCGCCGATACGATTTGTGAGTACATCAAGATGATGCATGGTCCTGTTATCGGTTTGGCCGATTTTAATAATATTTGATACCACATTGTCGTGGTCTGAGGCCGACATCTGAGCCTTGGGTTGTGCTATGGTCTGCCCTGCGAAAAGTAGTGTAACAGCAACTATAAGTGCTGTTTTCTTTTTGAAGTTTATCATTTATCAATGGTTTTGTACAAATTTAGAATTATTTTTGTCTGATGGAGAAGAAAAAACTTAAGATACCGCACACATTTGTAATAATTTTTGCACTTATAATAATTAGTGCCATTGTTACCTTTATTGTTCCCGGAGGGGAGTATGTGAAGATTACACAAGGAGATTCTGAAATTCTTGAGTTCAGGTACATTGATAACCAGCCACAAAGCTGGCAAATTTTAACAGCCTTCTATAAGGGATTTACCAGACAAGCCGGAATTATAGTCTTTATTCTGGTAATTGGAGCGGCTTTCTGGGTTGTTAACTCTGTTAAGGCAATTGATGCCGGAATTGAGTCCTTTCTCCGTTTTACAAAAGGTCTTGAGAGATACTCTCTGCTAAGAAAAGTGGGAGTTAATAATATTGTACTTCTGCTTATAATGACTCTTTTCAGTCTTTTTGGAGCAGTCTTTGGTATGAGCGAAGAGACAATTGCTTTTGCTGTATTGCTGATCCCTTTGGCAATTTCAATGGGATATGACTCAATAGTGGGAGTTTCACTGGTATATGTTGCAGCTCATGTGGGGTTTGCAGGGGCAATCCTTAATCCTTTTACAATAGGAATAGCTCAGGATATTGCCGGATTACCTCTCTT
>ERZ1645192.278-NODE-278-length-40284-cov-7.335206_pt1 | contig 40284 bp, 39 predicted proteins | sample MGYA00575354_ERZ1645192 | MGnify/ENA primary metagenome ERZ1645192 (study PRJEB40844, sample SAMN11349763) | freshwater sediment metagenome | isolation source: river sediment | host: Sediment | place: India: Faizupur Khadar , New Delhi | collected 2017-02-21 ...
CTGCGCACAGGCGAATGGGGCGAGGATCAAGCCGCCCGCATGCTCAGCGGCAAAGGGTATCGTATTCTCGGCCAGCGCGTGCGTGTGGGCCGCCGGGATGAGCTCGACATCGTGGCGCGTCACGGGGAGGTGCTTGTCTTCGTCGAGGTGAAAACCCGCCAAGGCGAGGAATACGGTCGGCCGATCTCCTCGGTGAACCGCGCCAAGCGGCATTCGTTGTCGCGCGCGGCAATCAGATACATGAAGCAACTCCGGCAGAAACCCGACTACTTCCGTTTTGATGTCGTGGAAATCGTCGGCTCCGATCCGTCGGCTGATCCAATCGTTCGCCATATCGAAAACGCCTTTACTTTGGATCGCGGCTACCGCATACCATGGTGACCATGATCCAGCGGATGCTTCTTCTCGTTTGCCTGTGCCTTCTTCTCCCGGCCGCATCCGCCCAGGACATGACAATCGAAGAGCTCGCCAAAGCCGGGACCGAGTTGCTCGACGGCTATTCCGTGGAGGACCTGATCGAGCACCTGGAGATTCCCACCGCCGAGGAGTGGAGCGATTTCTGGAAGAGCCTTCAGGGCGCTCTCCAGTCCGGCTCCTTGGATGATCTCTCGTGGCTCCTGCCGTACGTGGAAACGGCCTCCGGTTTCCTGAAGACGGTTCCGCAGGGGGAGCCCTATGCCGCGTGGCTGGAACAGCGCTTGGACTACTTCGACATGGCGCGCAGCGTCCTGAAAACCGTGCCGGGGCCGGTGCCGGAAACCCGGCCGCCCGTCGAGCGCGCGCCCGGCCGGTTCCGGCTGGTTCCGCCGCCGAGGCCCCGAAGTACGCCGGCACCCGCCGCCGTGTCGAAACGGCGGATCGATACCGCGCGCAGTTCGGCCACGTGGAAGCAGAAACTGGCGGGCCGGCCGCTGCCGCCGAACGCGAAGAAACTCCTGCCGACGCTTCAAAACGCGTTCCGCTCCGAGGGCGTGCCCGTGCAGTGGGTCTGGCTCGCGGAGGTGGAGTCCACGATGAATCCCGCCGCCCGGAGCCCGGTCGGGGCCGCGGGCCTTTATCAGTTCATGATCCCCACCGCCGAACGCTTTGGGCTCCAGACCCGGCCGGTGGATGAGCGGCTTGTTCCGGACAAGAGCGCGCACGCCGCGGCCCGGTACTTGAAGGTCTTGTACAAGCAGTTCAACTCATGGCCGCTGGCCCTGGCGGCGTACAACGCGGGCGAGGGGCGGGTCGGCCGGCTTCTGAAGAAAAGCCCGGCAAAAACCTTCGAGGCGATCGAGGATTCCCTGCCCGTGGAAACCCAGATGTATGTCCCGAAAGTCATGGCGGTCGTGGCCATGCGGGAGGGTGTGGACCCGCTGAAACTCCCCGCGCCGACGGCGATGCAGATGCCGCAGGGGATGTTCCTCGTGGCGTGGGTGTTCGAGTAGGCGCGATTTCGAAATCGCGTCTACTGCCGATCCGCCGATTTCGTCGCCAGCTTCAGCGCCATTTTCACGGCATCTTCCGGCGTCCTGGCCACGTGGATGCCCGGGTCGGGTTTGCCGTTCCGGACCACGCTCCACGTCTGAAGGCCGACCACCGGGACCTTCAGCCGAAGCGCGAAGGCGATCTCCGAAAGTGTGCCGTAGCCGCCGTGGATGGCGATGACCGCATCGCAGCAGCGGACAAGCACCGCGTTTCGGATCGCGCCCAAGCCGGTGGGCAGGGCGATGTCGATGAACTCGTTTGCCACCGAAGCGGTTTCGCCCGGCAGGATTCCGACGGTCACACCGCGTTCGCTCTTCGCGCCTTCAGCCGCTGCCTCCATCATCCCGCCCAGCCCGCCGCACAAGAGGATCGCGCCCTGTCGCGCGAGCTCCGCGCCGACAGCGAAGCCGATCTTGCGTTCCTCCTTTGAACAATCATGAGGCCCGAGGACTCCGATCCTTAGTGTGTGATTTGCTTTCACGACCGGAGTCCAAAGTCCAAGGTCCAAAGTTCAAGGTGGAAGAAGTGGAGTCCCAGGGTCGTACTTCTTCGACCTTGGACTTCAGACTTTGGGCTTTGGACTCCCCCTCTCAGGGGTAGATCCTTCCCATCAGCCGCGGGAACGGGATGGTTTCGCGGATGTGTTTCAAACCGCAGACCCAGGCCACGGTCCGTTCAAGCCCGAGCCCGAAGCCGCCGTGCGGCACCGTCCCGTAGCGGCGGAGGTCGAGGTACCACTGGTAGGGCGCCGGGTTCATCTTTTCCTCGGTCATCCTTTTCTCCAGCGCGTCCGGATCATCCTCGCGCTGGCTGCCGCCGATGATCTCGCCGTAGCCCTCGGGCGCCAGCATGTCCATGTTCAGCACGACCTCGGGGTTGGACGGCGACGGCTTCATGTAGAACGCCTTGATCTTCTTCGGGTACCCGGTGATCAGCACCGGCCGGTCGAACTGGCGCGAGATGATCGTTTCCTCGTCGCCGCCGAAATCGTTGCCCCACACGAATTCCCTGGCGTCGCGAATGTGCTGCGGCCTGTGTTCGACCGAGTGCTCCAGCTCGCGCATCGCTTCGCGCAGATCCTGAATCTGCTGGGCGAGCTTGTCCTGCGCCCAGCCCTGCGGCGCCCTGGCCTTCTGCTCCTCGAGGTGCGCGAGTTCCGCGATCCATGCCTGCACCTGCTTGCGGTCCTTCTCCAGTTCCTCCTCCAGCCGGGCCTGGACGTCCGCGCTGTGCAGGAGGTCGACGGCCTGCGAGTAGGTGATGCGCGGGAACGGGGGCGCGATCTTCTCAAGGGGCGCGACGTTCCTCCCCAGGAGTTCCAGGTCGCCCCGGTGCTCCTGCAGGACCGCCTGCACGAGGTGGCACACGAACGCTTCCGCGAGGTCCTGGAGGTCCTGGATCTCCGCGAACGCGACTTCGGGTTCGATCATCCAGAACTCGGTCAGGTGCCGCCGGGTTTTGGATTTCTCGGCGCGGAACGTGGGGCCGAAGCAGTAGACCTTTCCGAGGGCCATGGCCGCGGCTTCGAGGTAAAGCTGGCCGGTCTGCGCCAGGAACACGGTCTCGCCGAAGTAGTCGACCGGGAACAGCGTGCCGGCCCCCTCGGCCGCGCCGGGCGACAGGATGGGCGTGTCGATCAGCGTGAACCCGCGCCCGTCGAAGAATCCGCGCGCGGCTCGGATGATCGAGTTCCGGATGCGCAGGATCGCCGCCTGTCGCGGCGATCGGAGCCACAGGTGCCGGTGCTCCATGAGGAAGTCGGTGCCGTGCGCCTTCCGCGTGATGGGGTAGTTCTCCACCGCCTGGAGAATGCGCAGGCGGGTGACGGCGATCTCGCAGCCGCCCGGCGCCCGTTCATCCAGCCGCACGGTCCCCGAGAGAACGAGGGACGATTCCTGGCCGGCCGCCAGCGCGTCCTTGAAGAAGGCCTCCTGCCGGGCTTCGACGACGCACTGGCACGTTCCGGTTCCGTCGCGCACAAGAAGAAACGCGACCTTGCCGCCGGTTCGCTTGCCGTAGAGCCAGCCTCTCAGCGTGACTTCCTGCCGGTCATGGTTCCGCAGATCCCGGATCTCGACGATATCGGACATGATCTCTCTCCCTGGATGACGTGGGGGCAAAATATCCGAATACCGGAAAAGACGGAAGAGGGAAGACGGGAAGAAAAAGAAAGCCGATGGTTTTCCGAAGCCGCCCTTCCCCTTGCAGGTTACCCCGAAACCCTTGTCTGCTTGCAAACCCTAGCTTCGGTACGCCACCGGCTTATCTGCTAAAACTCTTGCAGAAGACGTCGCCTGTGTCTGCAATAAAAAAGCCGGAACCCTATAGGATAATCCCTACAACTTTATTCGATCAGGCCGGACTCGATGGCATAGCGTATGAGGTCCGTCTTGTTGGCCATCTGGAGCTTCTCCATGACGCGCGCCCGGTACGTCGTCACGCTTTTTTCGCTGACTCCCAGCTGGTAGGCGATCTCCTTCACGGAGAGCCCGTTTCCCAGCAGGATCAACACTTCGAATTCCCTTTGGGAGAGCGATTCCAGCGAGCCCTTCCGTTTGCCGTCGCGCTTCAGATGACCGGCCAGTTTGGTGGCCATTGCCGACGACACGAACGTGTTGCCCCCGGCGACCGTCCGGATGGCCTGCAGGAGTTCCTCGAAGGGGGCGCCCTTGACGACGAAGCCGTCGGCGCCGCTCTCCAGGGCGTGCACGGCATAGCGCACGTGATCGTACATGGTGAGGACCACGATCTTGCAGCTGGGCAGGGCGTTATTGATCTGGCGGATCAGCGTGACGCCGTTGGCGTCCGGTAGTTTCATGTCGAGGATCATCACCGTGGGTTTCAGAGTCGCGATCTTCGTCAGGAGTTCCTTTGCGCTGGCCGCTTCACCCACGACCTCCATGTCGGGATGGCCGGCAAACTTGCTTCGGAGTCCCTCTCTGAGCATCGCGTGGTCGTCGGCGAGCATGAGCTTGATCATGGCGAGTCCTCCTGGATCCGGGCGGGTACACAGGCCCGGATCCTTGTGCCCTTGTTCTTCTCCGAAATGATCTCCAGGGATCCGCCGCACCGGGACAGCCGTTCGCGCATGCCGATGAACCCGATCCCCTTCTGATTCTGCTGATCGTTTTGGTCGAAGCCTATGCCGTTGTCCTGGATCTCGAGGCAGGTCTCGTTGCCGCATGTCTTGAGCTGGACGTTGACTTGCGACGATTCGGAGTGCTTGGCCGCGTTGGTGAGGGCCTCCTGCAGGACGCGGTACAGGCAGGTTTCCGTTGCGTCGGTCAGGGCCGGCTTGGGCCCCACGTTCGTGAATGACACGTGGATGCTGGATCCATCCGTGAAATCTTCCGTCAGGGTCTCGAGCGCAACTTCGATGCCGAGGTCGTCGATGATCGGCGGGCGCAGGGCCACCGCGAGGCGGCGGACCGAGCCGAGCATTTCATCCAGCCGCGCCATGGCGTTACGGATGCTCTGCTGCGATGCGGCATCGCCGCCCTCCACGGAGCCGAGTTCGAGGCGGGTGAGCGTCAGGAGCTGGCCGAGGTGGTCGTGAAGCACGGAGCTGATATCGCGCCGCTCTTTTTCCTGCACTTCCAGCAGGTTCGCCGCAAGCCGCGTCCGCTCCTCCTCGAGCTTCTTCTGGAGGCTGATGTCGCGGGCAATCGCCATCACCGCCGGCCGGCCCCTCCAGATCGTCTTGGCGATCGAGACGTCCACCGGGAATTGGCTGCCGTCCTTGCGGATCGCGCGGGTCTCGTACCGCGTCGGCACGAGGATGTCGCCGGCCAGTCTTCTCTGAAAAGTCGCCCAGCCGTCTTCCCTCAACTCCGGGAGAACGATATCCCAAAGGGTGAGCTTGAGCAGTTCCTCCTCCGAGTACGTGCTCATGCCGACGGCCGCCTTGTTGGCGTAGACCAAACGCGCCTCCGCGCCGGTCATGATAATGATTCCGTCCAGTGCGTTTTCCGCCAGCGCGCGGAAGTTGGCTTCGCTTTCCCGGACGGCGTCTTCCATCTGCCGCCGGTGCGTGATGTCGCGCGACACGCCCAGCACGGCGGTCGCTTCCCCCTTGCCGTTGAGGATGGGGACGAGACGCGTTTCGATCCAGACCTTGGATTCCTGAAGCATTTCCGTGACTTCGGAGAAGAGCGGCTGCTTCGTCTCGCAGACCCGTCGGATCGCGGCCGTGTGGCGCGTCGCGATCTCCGGGGGGAAGAGTTCCTCCTGCTTTTTCCCGGCGACCTGGTCGGGGCGCAGGTTCCACTGCTGGGCGCCCAGCGTGTTCGTGTAGATGATGTCTCCGTTGGGCGCGCACATGAAGATCATGTCGGGGGACGCTTCGGCGAGAGTCCGGTACCTGTCTTCACTGTCCCGGATGGACTTCTCAGCCTCCCGCTGCTCCGTGACATCGTCCGTGTGTACCATGACCTGGTTCGGCGGGACGAAGACGAACGTGATGTTCAGGCGCCGCATCCTGTTTGCGGTCCGGAACTGAAGATCGGTTTCCCGGGAGAAGGTGGAGCGTTCGCTCAGGCAACGGCGGATGTCGGCGATGATGTCCGGGCGATCCTTGTGGAATTCCGTGACTTTGTATCCAGCGTATTTCCTGATGTTCCCCTCGGTCAACAGAACCCCGGCGTTGTTGAAGTCGGTCAGAATGAGTTCATCACCCACGAGAGTCCATGTGAACGTCGGAATGGGGAAGCCCATGTACTGCGCGCGCCACACCTCCTCGCTGTGGCGGATTTCCTCCTCGGCCCTCTTGCGGTCCGTGATGTCCCGGATCACGCCGACGATGTGATGCCGGCCGCTCGGATCGGTGTATCGCGTCTTTTTCGTGGAGATGGTGTACGTCCGGCCGTAGGCGTCAGAGATGGTTTCCTCGCTGACATTCTCCTGGCCCGTGGTCAGCACCTCCTCGTCGTGTTTCCAGAACACGTCGACCTGCTCCTTCGGGAAGAAGTCGTAGTCGGTCTTGCCGATCATCTCCTCGCGGCTCCTGTCGGCCAGGGCGCATTCCGCGTCGTTGACCAGGACGAAGCGGTGCTGGCTGTCCTTGACGAAGATGGGGTCACTGATGCTGTTGATGATCTTGTCCAGGTATTCGCGGGATTCCTTGAGCGCCGCCTCGATCTTCCTGCGTTCGGTGATGTCCCACGCGACGCCCTGGAGATGGGTGATCGCTCCCGCGGCATCCCTCACGATCCGGGTCCGGTCCTCCACCCAGCGGATCTCGCCGCCGCGGGTCCGTACGCGATACTCCTGGACGAAAGCGTCCCGCCCTTGCCGTAGATGCTCCTCGGTTTCCTTTTCGATCCGCAGCAGGTCGTCGGGATGAATGATGTCAGCGACGCGGGGCTTCCCCGCGATAATCTCCTCCGCCGTGTAGCCGAACTGCGAAATGTTGTCGGAGACGAATTCGATGGGCCAGCCCTCGACATTCCTCCACAGGAAGGCGATCGCGGGGCTCTGGCTGATGATCGCCTCGAGATCGCGAAGGCGCCCCTGGGCTTTCTTGTGTTCGGTGATGTCCTGGTTGACTCCGTAGGTCCTGATGGTGCGTCCGCTCTCGTCCTGGACAACGAAGAAGCGGACGTTCATGAATCCGGTCTCCCCGTTGGCATAGAGGATGCGATGTTCCAGAAGGCGGCTGTAGTGGGGGTCCGCGGTCTCGTTCGACGCCTTGATCTCCTCGGCCACGCGGTGCAGGTCATCGGGGTGGCAGAATCTTCGCGCATACTCCGCCGAGCGCATCGTGTAACCGCCCACTTCCTGGGCCGTGGTTCTGAAGATCCGGTAGAAGTTGTCGTTGAACGTGAACGTATCGCTGTCCACGTCATATTCCCAGTAGCCGGCATGCGCCATCTGCAGGGCGGTGGCCAGGCTCGCCTCGCTCCGGCTCAGCGCCTCCTCAGCCAGTTTGCGCTCCGTGATGTCGTGGCCGACCCCCTGGATCTCAATCAGCTGGCCCTGCTCGTTGAAGACCGCGCGATTCGTCCACCGTCCCCACCGGACCTTGCCGTCGGACCCGGTCGAGCGATTCTCGCTCACCAGGAAGGGATTTTGAGGACTGAGGGCCGTCAGTTGGTCCAGCAAGGCCTGGCGATCCTCCGCCAGCACGTAGGGGGCGAAGGGCCGGCCGATCACTTCCTCGCGCTTCTTTCCGTAATACTGGCAGCACGCTTCGTTGACGAAGGTCACGATGCCGTTCGGAAGAAACCGGCAGATGCAGTCCGTCTGGGATTCCACGATGGCCCGGAAACGCTCCTCGTTCCGCCGCAGGACCTCGTCCGCGCGCCGGTGTACCAGCGTATTGCCGATGGCCGTCGCGACATTCGCCAGCATGGTCTTGTCCCGCTCCGTCCAGGTGCGCTCGATGCGGTGGTCCTCGATGAGAACGAAACCCCAGCAGCGGTCCTCCACGAGAACGGGAACGGCAAGCAGGGAGATGACACGGCGCGCCAGGAAGAACGGCTGCTCCTCGGCGGGCAGCGATCGGGTGGCCCCGCCGAGGGCGTGGCCGCTGGAAAGGACCGTGTGCCAGCGTGAAAGGCCGAGTGACTTGTAAGCCGCATCCTGCAGGCCCGGGTCGTTGTACTTGAAATCATCGGAATCGCGCGACCACTCGAAGCGATGGCTGATCGCGGGCTGCTTGGTCGCGGCATTGACGGTCTGTTCGAACACCGTCAATCGGTCCGCGCCCAGGGCCCTGCCGAGGATGCCGAGGGCGCCGATGATCACCGAGAGACGGTCGGTCTGCGTGTTGAGGAGCATGACCGCCTCGGCGCCGGCTTCGAGGAGGGTGTCCTTCTTGCGCTTGTCCTCCTCCTCCTTGTAAACGCGGACGGCGTGCGAGATGACGCGCGAGACCGTGTCGGCATTGATCCGGTCTTTCGGCAGGTAGTCCGCGGCGCCCGTCCTCAGCAGGTCGGCCACCAGCATCTCGTCTCCGAAACCGGTCGTGATGATGACCGGAATGCGTATGCCCGCGTCGCGGATCTTGCGCAGGAGGTCCAGGCTCTTGCCGTCCGGCAGAACGTGGTCCAGCATGATGACGTCAAAGGCGTTTTTCCGGATGAGCTCAACCGCGGAAGCGATGTCCGCCGCCTCCGTGGTCTGGGGATTCAGCTTGGTGCCTTTAAGTGCGCGGAGGACCGTCATGCGGTCGACGGGGTCGTCATCAACGACCAGGATGCTCAATTGCCGGGCCGGGCTGATCTCGTCGCGGGTTCGCGGATCAGCGGCCGCGGGCTTGCCGCCCGCGGTTTTTTTCCCGTCCTTGTCCGATGGTTTCGCCATGATTCCGCGCCCATCCCGAAACACGACAGAAATCAATCCCGCCCGAACTCTCCCGATGACAAAAATAGACGCGGGCGAATGCCAAAGCCAGTTTTTTAGTGTGCGAAAGACCGTTGAACGACCGAAGTCGGAAGGCAAATGCTCTATCCAAGAAACGGCCTGTGCAGTAAGGTACCGGAAAACGTTGCCGGGCCGTCTTGTGGAGCGAGTATGAAGGAAGGAGCCGCTCATGAGTGACAAGCCTGTGACTCATCTTTTTCGCTATGTGGCCCTCGGGGTGGGGGCTGTCGGACTCGGCCTTCTTTACCTCTCGGCTCTCCATCGGGAAATCCCCGCCGTCAAGATCGGCGATATCAAGCCGTCCATGAACTTCGCAACCGTGCGTGTGTCCGGCGAGGTTTCACGCGATGCGCGGCTGTTCAGGGAGGGAGAGCACATCCGGGCCCTGCGGTTCAGCGTCAGCGACGGAACCGGGGAAATCCATGTCCAGGCTCAGAAGTCCGCGGCCCAGGCGTTGGTGGCCCGCTTTGGACTGCCCCGCGAAGGGGACCGCGTCGAGGCGGTCGGAAGTCTCGATGTGTCGGAGGGGAGCGAGGTCGTCATGCGCCTGCAGGTTCCGGAGTCGTTTGTGCTCACGCGCGCCGAGATCAAACCCGTGGCGCTGAAGGAGATCGACAGCCGCCTGCTCGGGAGGAGCGTTGTCGTCGAAGGAATCATCAAGAAGGTCCTTGCGCCGAAATCCGGGAGCAAGGCGCCTTGGACGATGGTGATCGGGGATTCCGGCGGACAGCAGGAAATCACCTTCTGGCAGGACATCTACGACGAGATTCAGAACAAGGTCTTGCTGGCGCCGGGCGCGCCGGTTCGCGCACGCGTCGAGGTCCGGAACTACAAGGACGAGCTTCAGTTGGCCTTGGGGCAGGGGATGGATATCGAGTTCCTCGCCCCGGCCGCGGCCCCGGATCAGGCCCCGCTGACGCCCGCGGGGGCCGTGACCCGCGCGATGGCGGGCAAGACCATCAAGGTGACGGGCCGGGTCGCGCAGATCAAAGCGCCCGAAGCGGGGTCGAAGGCGCCTTATGAAGTGACTCTGCAGGATGACGGCAAGGACGTGTGTGTTGTGTACTGGGATGCGGTCGCCGGCCTTCTGGACGATGGGAACAAGCCTTTTGTCGGCGCCCTGATGACGGTCAAGGGCCAGGTCAACGAGTACAAAGACAAACTCCAGATCAAGATCGAGGACCCTGCCGATCTGACGCTCGTCGACGTGAGGCCCGCGTCCGCGCCGCAAGTGGATCCGGCGCGCGAGATGGAAATCGGTTCGATCAAGCCGTCCATGGCAGGCCGGGGCGTTACCGTTCGGGGCGAGTTGGGGGAGCCCCGATCCATCCGGGGTGGAGTCGTTTATCCTCTGAGAGATGGATCCGGCTCGATCATGCTGGTCCTCTGGGACAAGACCGCTTCAGGGCCGGTGCGGGATGACTTGTCGGCCGGGAGCCATGTGGTGGTTTCCGGGAAGGTGACAAAGTACAAAGGCGACCTCGAAGTGGTTCCCGACAACATCGAAGCGATCCGGATCGTTGCTCCGCCGAGCCGGTAGAACCGGGGGCTTCGAATCATTCCGGAAAGAAGTCGCCAAGGCGGGCGCCTGATTTCTTCCCATGATGCGCGGCCGATTGCCGGGACAGATGGCCGCGCGTTCTCTCGCACAGGTCGAGAAAATCTCCGCAGGACATCGTGTCCGCGCCGGCCGCGGAGGTGGTCTCGCGCTCCAGCCGATCCGACGTGACCACGAGGATGCCGGCCGGGTCGCCGTCGTCGTGAACAAGCCGCTCGATGACGGTGTCGGCCGTCTTGTCCGCCGGCGAGAAGACGACTTCAATCGATGCCGATTCGTAGCCCTCGCGGCCGCCCCGCGCGGTGCCGTCGAACACCACGGTAAAGCGTTCGGCGAGGCTGCCGGCTACTTCCTCCAGTTGGCGCACCAGGCGATGCCGGGCGGTCAGAAGGGTGCCCGTCCGCGATCCGGATTGGGGGTGACGGTGAAGCAGGCTGTAGCCATCGACGATGATCCAGCGCGCGTTCATGGTTCAGGTTTCCCGCCCGGGTCGAGCGTTCTAGGTCTTGGCCGGACCGGTCGACTCTCGGACGATCAGTTTGACCGGAAGGACTTCATGGCAGGTCGAGATATCGCCCCGGAACAGCGCCAGCAGGCGCTCGCACGCGGCGCGACCCATCTGGTACAGCTCGTGGCGGATGGTGGTCAGGCCTGGCGTCGTGAATTTGGCCTGCGGAATGTCATCCACGCCCATCACCGACACGTCTTCGGGAATCTTCAGATTGTGCGTGTGGATGTATCGCATGGCCCCGATGCCCATCCGGTCGTTCCCGGCCATGATCGCCGTGATCGCCGGGTTCGTGGCGAACAGCTTGCGCGTGGCTTCAAAGCCGCCCTCCTGGCTCCAATCCCTTCCCCCGTCCTCCCACAGCACGGCTTTCTCGTCCAGACCCGCGGCGCGGCAGCGAGCAATGAACTCATCCCGGAACGCCAGCCCCGTGTGCGTGTTCGTGCCGGCAATGACCCCGATATTCCGGTGGCCGAGGCCCAGCAGGTGGTCGGCCGCCTGGCGCGCGGAGTCGCGATAATCGACGCCCAGGAAATTCAGCGAACTGTTGGGAAAGAAATGGTTGACCAGCAGGAACTTGTACGGACTGCCTTCGAACGCACGCAGGTAATCGTCCTCGATGGATGAAGCGATGAACAGCATCCCGTCGACCCGCCTCGATTTGAGGATGTTGATGTACTCCTGGCTTTCGACGAACTTGCTGTTCGCGACATCGAGAAGGACCTTGTAGTTGTCGTCGCACGCGCGGTCGTAAATGCCGCTCACGATTTCCCCGAAATAGATGTCGGCAAAGACGTGATTCAAATGGGGGACCACCACGCTGATCACCTCGCTGGTCTGTGAGGCGAGACCGCGAGCGTGGATGTTCGGTTGATACCCGTGCTTCTTCACCGAGGCGAGGACGCGGTTCCGTGTCTTCTCGCTGATGCGCGAGTTGTTGTTCAGCACGAGCGAAACCGTGCTCAACGAAACGCCGCACTCCTTGGCGATATCCTTGATGGTCGTTCTTTGTCCCTGTGCCATGTTGTTCCCTTTGGAGTCCTCGGGTGAAACGTTCTACCTATAGCACAGTGATTCTACACGTGCAAAAGCAATTTGTTCAGAAAAGAGCGCGTTTTTGGCCTATTTGCCGGGGTTGGCGCTCTTGGCCACCGGGCCGGGTTTTTCTTTTCATGCCGTTCGTCCGGCACTATTCTTCTGCCGCGGTGGTGACCTTCTTTCGAAAGGAGATACGCTATGCAGCATCGTGCCCTCGCTCTCAAGGCCGCCTGTTTCCTGTTCAGTGTCTCGCTGTGCGGTGCCGAGCTCAACATGGACTGGGCCTATCACAACGTCGCGGGATCGGATCGTGCCCAGGAGTTCGTGCCCGGTCAGGGTTTTTCGTTTCTCGGCAACAGCAAGGTGATCATCCCGGATGGCGAGCCGGTAACCCTCTATGTCACCACGGCCAACCAGTTTGCGGGTGATGCCGACGAGCAGGTGTTTGTCCGCTGGTGGAACGGCAGCGAGGAGAAGTGGATTTCGGGGACGTGGGCGACGAACGTCTGGCTCGGGAGCGGTGAGAACGATGCCGGGCGTTTCCATGGCCTGCCGATGGATCAGTCCGTCATGCTCGACGTGTGGAAGTTCGAGATCGGCGCGGATGTGACCCTGCCCGGCGAGAACTTCTACGTGATCCAGTTGAAGGGCTGGAAGGAAGGGAGCGAGCCGGCTCAATCCTACTTGCTCAAGGATTCCGGCACGGACAGCCAGGTGAACAACATCGGCCAGATCTGGACCTCGGGCGACTATTTCCAGCACGATTGGAGCGTGACCATCGAGGGCGCAGGCAGTCCCGCCGCCAAGCCGGCAGGCGCGTCCACCAACGCTCCGAAAGCCGTCGCGGCGCCTCTGTAGAGGGGAGTCTTGGGCCGTAAAAAACATTGAAGGTTTCGCGCGGCCCGGCGTCTTATTAGTGTTTACCGGCATCGACGGGATGTTAGAGTTTACGCGAAGTAGCCAAAACGGAGGTGGCAAATGAGACGTTTCATATCAGTGCTGATGGCCGTTGCCGCGGGTGCGGCGGTTGCGTCCGCCGAACCGATCCGCGTCGCGCTCATGGACTTCCAGGATCAGACGGGCATGAAATCCGATGCCGATCTTGGCGGCGGCATCGCGCCGTCCGCCCTCGCGGGCAAGGGCGTGTTCCTTCTCGCCGAACAACTGGTCGGCAAGGAGGGCTTCACCCTCGTGGATCGCCGCGACTTCATGGACCAGATGGAGAAGCTGCAGCCGAAGGACATGGGCGAGAAGACCCCGACCAAGCCCTCGTTCATCCAGGCGGCGCAGGCCCTGAACACCGATGTCGTGCTGCGCGGCAGCCTGCTGGGGTTCTCGACCGGGAAAAAGGTCGTCGACCAGGGCGGCTACAAGACCGAGTTTTCGACGGCCTCGCTGCGCGTGGGCATTGAGGCGCTGGATTCCGTGGACGGGACCGTCGTGGCGATGGCGAACGGCGTTGCGGACGGGAACTTCCGCCAGACGGCCGCCAGCTACACGGTCATGTCCGAGGAAGACGCGATCGGCCTGATGCAGAAGGCCATCGCCCAGGCGCTGCCCAACATCGAAAACGCTCTTCAGACGCGGCTCTCCAAGCTCGCGAGCCGGCCGAAGATCAAGCTGAGCGTGAGCACGTCCGCCGACCCCGCGCTGATCGAGATTGACGGCATCCTGGTCGGCACCTCGCCGGTCAAGGGCCTGGATATCTACCAGGGCGATCACGTGCTGACGATCGGCAAGCCCGGCTACCGTGACATCACCAAGCGCATCCTGTTCGAGAAGAACACCGAGATTGAAGTGCCGATGATGCGCACGGAACTGTCCGCCGAGGAAATGAAGGAAGTCCTTGAAAAGGCGCGGCTGGACATCATTTCGACGGACGGCGTCATAAAACCCGGGCTGATCATCAAGACCGTGGACTAAGGGCTAGAATAATCTGCCGGTTTGAAGTATTTATTCGCCGGGGCGTGAAGGCGCCCCGGCGAACTGTTTTTGCGGGATATGATGTCTTCGTTGCTAGCGTTTCTGCACCACATCCTCACGAACCTCGGATTCGTGCTGGTCTGGGTGATGTGTCTCGTGGGCCTCCTTCTCTCGTGTCTGTCCATTTCGGGGACATGGCTGGTGGTCGGCGCGACCCTGCTTTCGATGCTGCTCGTCGGTTCGGGCTTTCCGGGATTCGGAACGGTTCTCCTGATGATCTGGGTCGCGATCTGCGTCGAGGTGGTCGAGTACGTCGCCGGCGTGTGGGGCGTCAAAAACCGCGGCGGTTCGAACTGGGCGGGCTTGGCGGCTCTGGTCGGGGGCGTGGCCGGGTTGATCCTTGGCACGGCGATTCCGGTGCCGGTCCTTGGCAGTCTGCTGGGGATGACCGCCGGCAGTTTCGGTTTTGTGTACGGCGTCGAGCGTTACCGCTTGAAACGGGCCTCGCCGGCCGTCCATATTGCCCTCGGCGCGGTGGTCGCGCGGTTCTTCGTGGTGCTCTTGAAGGTCGGCGTCACGCTCGGGATGATGGCATGGCTCGCAATCGGCTTGGCGGCAAAATGAGCGGCGCGTTTTTTCCAAGCCTTGGAAAAAAATCTGTTGTTGTTTCCAAGGCTTGGAAAATCCTTCTCGCAAGCTCCCTCCTCGCGATGACCGCGCCGGCCGAAAATCTCCGTCCGATCCTCGGGACCCACGAGCAGGCGCGCCTGGAAGATGCGCTGCGCGGCATGGAGATGACCGGGGTGGATCTGGGTTTCGGAAAGGACTACGGCAAGCCGCAGGTCGTTCTCCAGCGCGCGCGCCGGCTTCTCTCGGAACCGCTCGGACTGCCGGCGATGGCGGACGAGATCCTTGCGACGTTCCAGCCGAATTGCCCGCCCGCCGTCTGGCTGGAGTCCGCCAGCCTGCTCGAGGTGAAACTGACCGAGCCGGCGGCCGCGCCGCCTGCGGGCGCAAGTTCCCTGACCAACGGCCTCGCCTCCTTCCTGTCGGGAGCGCGCCGGGCCGAACAACGGCTGACGCAGGCCTTTGGCTCCCTGACCGGCGACGAGAAGCGGTACGTCGCGGCGGCTTTCTTCGCGGGGACGTTCAACGCGGAGGACAAGGCCGACGTGCGGGTTGACCTTCTCTCCGTCGGGGTGTCGACGTCCGAAATCCAGCGGGCGATCATGGAGAGCCTGGACATCGATCCCGGGCCGGCGTCGTCGAACTTTCTCGCCGTTCTGGGGAAAGTGGACATCGCGGCGCTGCTGGACGCGGGGCGCGTATTTCAGCAAGCGGTGTATGAAGCGCGCGAGGCCGCGAAGTCCGTTCACGATTGGCCTGAGAAACCCACGCGCGTCGATTCGATCCTGTTCGGCACGCGGGGCGACGATGTGTACACGAACGCGGAACTGCTGATCCTGGATCCGGGCGGAGACGACACCTACTGCGGGGACGCGGGAAGCGCGAACGGTTTGCAGGGCAGGCTGCTCGCCGCGATCGTGGACCTTGCGGGCAACGACCGCTACATAGGCGATCGGGTGTTGGGGCCCGGCTCCGCCGTGTTTGGCGCGGCGGTGTTGCTGGACGGTGCGGGCGACGACCTGTACCGCGCGAAATACACCGGCCAGGCGTCCGCGTTTTTCGGCGCGAGCTGGCTGGAGGACCTGACGGGAAGCGATGTCTATCGCGCGCAGGCGCACTCGCAGGCCGCCGGGTACGCGGGGTTCGGATATCTGCGTGACGGCGCCGGCAACGATGTGTACGACGTCGGGTTCGCGGGTCAGGCGTACGCGGGGGTCATGGGCGTGGGCGTCCTGGTGGATGAGGCGGGGAATGACCGCTATCTCGCGGGCGGGGTCGAGCACGACTACGAGCGCAACGACGACCGGTACGTTTCGATGGCGCAGGGACTGGCGATCGGCATGCGGCCGTACGCGGGCGGCGGTGTCGCCGCATTGATCGATCTCGAAGGCAACGACACGTACACGGCCGACGTGTTCGGGCAGGGGGTCAGCTACTGGTATTCCGTCGGCATGCTGCTGGATGTCGCGGGCGACGACACGTACTCGATGTACCAATACGGGCAGGGTTCCGGCATCCATCTCAGCTCCGGCCTTCTGGCCGACGGCGGCGGCAAGGATGTTTACACCGGCGGCGTGCTGGTGCAGGGCAACGCACACGATTACGGGGTCGGGATGCTGTTCGAGCAGGGCGGGGACGACACGTACACCGCGAACCAGCACGCGCAGGGCCGGGCGATCAACAACGCGCTCGGGATTCTCGTGGATTCCGCCGGCGACGACTCCTATTTCGGGCGGCAGACCGATGAGTGCCAGGGCATCGGCAACGACGCGGGCGAGCGCGAGTACGGGAGCCTGGCGGTGCTGATGGACCTGGCGGGCAGGGACGTCTACTCCTGCGGCGCGACGAACGGGTGCCGGATGACGAGGCCGGATTTCGGGATTATTTATGACGATCAGCCCTGATTTTGTTGCCGCAAAGAGGCGCAAGAGGACACAAGGGAGGAATGTTTCCCTGTGTGTCTTCTTGAGCCTCTTTGCGGCCAACGTTTTTTCCGGAGGGCCGCCGTCCGACGACGAGTTGATCTTCAACCTTCAGCGTTACGGCAACACGCCGGAGAAGCGCGAGGCCAAGGCGCGCTCGCGCGAGATCCTAGTCCGGCGCGGCCCCGACGCCCTGCGCCTCCTGATGGGGCGGGTCCACCTGGAGAACGTGATGATCTCGGTTGAGGCGGAGAATATGGTGCGGACGATGGACACGCAGGAGGTCGCGTCGGTCCTCTCCGGGTTCCTCGCCGACGCGCATCCCCGGACGCGCAAGCTGGCGGCGTACTGGCTGGGTTTTCACGACACGCCGGAGTACGCGGCCCGGGTTTACCCTCTTCTGGAAGACGACGAAACGGCTGGGGCGGCGATTCGCACGCTGGGCAAGTGGCGGGACCGTGACGCGATCCCGAAGATCGTCCCGTTCCTTTCGCACGAGAAGGAAGTCCGGCGGATCGCGGCGGTCAACGCCTTGCGCGACATCGGCGACGCGTCCGCGATCCCGGAACTGGAGCCTCTGCTCGACGACCGCTATTTCACCGTTCGCAAAGCGGCGGAACGCGCCCTCGCGAAACTCCGCGAGTCACGGCCGTAATGTCCATCTGCGATCACTCTTTGTCTTTGACACGCCGCGCTCCTGATGTATCTTCAAAAGCCGCTGGCCAGATGGGCCATAACAACACGGAGGATCATATGGGCAACTGGGTCAAGGAATTCAAAGAGTTCGCCGTCAAGGGGAACATGGTCGACATGGCCGTCGGTATCATCATCGGCGGCGCGTTCGGCAAGATCGTCTCGTCGCTGGTCAACGACGTCCTGATGCCGCCCCTGGGCATGCTGATGGGCGGCGTGGATTTCTCCGACAAGGTGGTCACGCTGAAGGAGGCCGTTGAAAACGCCCCCGCCGTTCAGCTCAAGTACGGCATGTTCATCAACAACATCATCGACTTCACCATCGTGGCGTTCGCCGTGTTTCTTCTGGTGAAGGGCATCAACCAGTTGAAGAAGAAGGAAGCGGCCGCCCCGTCGACGCCTCCGGCGCCTTCGGCGCAGGAAGTGCTGCTGGGCGAAATCCGCGACATCCTGAAGACGAAATAACCGCAAGGAGAACATCATGATGAGAATTGTATCTGCACTGATTGCCGTTCTGCTGGCCGCCGCGCTGTCCGCGCAGGCGGAGGAATCCGCCGGGGCCAAGTGGAGCACGAGCGCGAACGCGGGGCTGAACCTGACGCGCGGAAACAGCCGGACCACGGCGGGCAACGCCAGCATCGTTTCCGAGCGCAAAGGCGACGCGCATGAAGTCACGCTGGGCGTCGAGGGCAACTACGGCCAGAGCGAGCAGACGGATGCGGACGGCGGGACGGAAATGAAGACCACCGTCCAGAACGAGAAGGGGTATGCCAAGTACCGCTACCTGTTCACGGACCGCGACTACGCCTACATGAACGGCGAACTCAGCCAGGACAAGATTGCGGATATCAAGTACCGGCTGATCGTCGGTCCCGGCCTCGGCCGCTACTGGATCAAGAGCGACAAGAACACGCTCGGAACGGAACTCGGTATCTCCTGGATCAAGGAAAAGATCAGCGAGGACGAAGGCGATCGCTTTGCCCTGCGTTTCGCGGAGAAGTACGAGTTGAAGATCAGCGACACGGCGAAGCTGTGGGAAAGCGTGGAGTACCTCCCCGCCATCGATGACTTCGAGAATTACCTGGTCAACGGCGAAATCGGCGTTGAGGCGGCCATGAACTCGAAGCTCAGCCTGCGCATCGTGGCCCAGGACAAGTACAACAACGTTCCGGCGGACGGCAAGGAGAAGAACGACTTCACCGTAACCGCCGGCATCGGGTACAAGCTGTAAGGCGTTTCGACGGATTGGAAGGCCGGGCATCGGCTGCCGATGCCCGGCCTTTTCCTTTGCGGCAGAGAACTTGCCCTCCCGGAGGACGATGCATACAATGCCGCGCTGACCTTTATGAAATCGATGTCCTACATCAGCACGCGCGGGCAGACCCGGCCGATGAGTTTTCAGGATGCCGTGATCACCGGCCTCGCGCCGGACGGCGGCCTGCTGATTCCCTCCGACATCCCGCGCGTGGCCGATCGACTGCCGGAATGGTCGAAGCTGTCCTACCAGGACATCACCTTCGAAATTCTGCGTCTCTTCGTGGACCTGCCGGACGGCGACCTGCGGGACTTGATCGAGCGCAGCTACTCCACGTTCCGCCACCCGGAGATTGCGCCGGCCTGGAAGGTCGGGCCCGTGCACATCCTTGAGCTGTTTCACGGCCCGACGCTGGCGTTCAAGGACATCGCGCTCCAGTTCTTGAGTAATTTCTTCGAGTACATCCTGGAGCACCGCGGCACGCACCTGAACATTCTTGGGGCGACCAGCGGCGATACCGGAAGCGCGGCGATCCACGGCGTGCGCGGCCGCGACCGGATGAGTATTTTCATGATGCACCCGCACGGCCGCGTGGCGCCGCTGCAGGAGAAGCAGATGACGTCCGTGCTGGACCCGAACGTGTTCAACCTCGCGATCGAGGGCACATTCGACGATTGCCAGCGGATCATGAAGACGATCTTCAGCGACCTGCAGTTCAAGGAGCGGTTTGCGCTGGGGGCGGTCAATTCGGTCAACTGGGCGCGCGTGGTCGTGCAGATCGTCTATTACTTCTCGTCCGGCCTGTACGTCATGAACACAACCGGCAGCAAGGCGGTGCGCTTTGCCGTGCCGACCGGGAATTTCGGCGACATCCTGGCCGGCTATTACGCCGCGCGCATGGGACTGCCGATCAGCCGCCTGATCCTCGCGACGAACGAGAACGACATCCTGGCGAGGTTCTTCAACACGGGCGACTACAGCCTCGGCAGGGTTGTTCCCACGATCAGCCCCTCGATGGATATCCAGGTGGCGAGCAATTTCGAGCGCTACCTCTTCTACAAGGTCGGCGGCGACAGCCGGAAACTGGACGGCCTGTTCAGGCAGTTCGCGTCGACGGGGCACCTGACCATCCCGCGCGACGACAAGGGACGGGTTGACGATCTGTTCGTTGCGGGAGTCGGTCGCACGTCGGAGACGCTGGCCGTGATCAAGCGGTACTATGAGCAGTACAATTACCTCATGGACCCGCACACCGCGGTGGGCGTCAAGGTGGCCGAGTCCTGCGTGGACGATGGGGAGCCGGTGATCTGTCTCGCCACCGCGCATCCCGCGAAGTTCAGCCAGGCGATCCAGGACGCGACGGGCAAGGACCTCGCGCACCACGAGATTCTCGACCGGCTCGCCGATGCGCCGACACGCTGCACCGTGCTTCCGGCCGACGAAAAGCGGGTCAAGGACTACATCTGCGCGCATGCATAGCCGCCCGCGCCCGAAATTCGGCGCGGCGAATCCGTCTTCCCTTTCCTCCGATCTCCGCGTTACAATCCGTTTCAGGGCGGAATAACGGGCCCGTCTTCTTCTCGCGCGACGCATGACAGGAAACGTGGACAAAGTGAGGAGTCTGGTGGTGGCGATTTGCATCGTGTGCGGATCGGCGCGCGTCTTAGCCGGCACGCTTTACGAGTCCGCGGCCATGGGCCCCCCCGGGCGACTTGGCGGAACCACCCTCATGCACGATCAGTACGCGGGAGCGCGCTTTTACATTTCGCAGTCCAGCCTTGTTTCGCGAGTCGGCGGACACATGGGTTGCGACACTCCGAGCCATACGTTCTTTGCCGCGATCGTCAGACTGGACGGCCCGACAGCCTTGCCTCACGGCGACCCGTTTACGACCGGGGAACTCGTTGCGGTCACCAACTTCTCGATGGGCGCGGCGGGCTGGCCGTCGCTCGATTGGATGACCCCGTTGAGGGTGGCGCTGGACCCCGGCTGGTACGGCCTGGTGTTTGGCGGAGGGCGCTATTCAGAACCGTTCCACGGCGCCTACGGGAGCGGGTTCATGCCGGCGAACAACGCGAACCTGCCGGGTTCGACGTATTTTGGATGGACCAGCCCGTATCTGGAGCCGACCAACGTCTGGAAGAACGGCATTGCCTCCGAGTGCCGCTTTGTCGTCGAAGGGAGCGCGGTCACGTCGCAGCCCCGGATCTGTTCCGTGAGATTCGCCAACAACAGAATGCTGGTCACCCTGACCAACCTGCTGTGGGGCTATGAGACCGGGGTGGAGGCGAGGAACGGTCAGCGCGAGGCCCCGTGGACTGACGTCACAAACGCCGCGTTCGTGGCGACGAACAGCTGCAGCAGTTGCTCCACGGTAATCTCCAACATGGGGAATGCGGGTTTGATCCGGATGATTCAGCGGTAGGAGGTTTCCCTCCAGCGCTAATCCAGGCGCTTTCGGAATTTGAGGACAGCCAGTCCGAGGATCCCCGCGCCCCAGGCGAAAAGCGCGAGCGCCTGCGGCCACAGGTCCGGCCACCACGTGCCCTTCAGGAAAATCCCCCGGATGATGGTCAGGTAGTATTTCAACGGGATGAACGCCGCGACGTATTGGATCGGCCGCGGCATGTTCTCGACCGGAAAGATGAACCCCGACAGCAGGACGAACGGAAGCATGACGAAGAAGCCGGCGATCAGCATGGCCTGCTGCTGCGTCTTGACGAGCGTGGAGATGAACAGGCCGAGGCCCAGCGTGGTCAGCAGGAACAGGCCCGAATAGGCATAGAGAGCCAGGACGTTGCCCCGCAGGGGCACGTGGAAAACGAAGAGAATCACGGCGATCGCGAGCGTGATCTCGATGAACCCGATGACGACGAACGGCAGGAGCTTGCCGGCGATCAACTCGCTGGGCCGGAGCGGTGTCACGATGACCTGCTCCATCGTTCCCTCTTCGCGTTCTTTCACGAGGGCCATGCTTGTGACGATCATCGTGGTTACCAGGAGGAGAACGCCCATCAGAGCGGGAACCATGTAGTAGGTCGATGTCAGGTCCGGGTTGTACCACGCGCGCGATTCGGCGACGATCGTCGGCAGTGCGATTCCCCGCCGCGCCAAATCGGCTTCCACCACGCGCACGAGCCGCTCGGAATACAACCGGGTTGCTTTCTGAAGGTAATTCAATCCCTGCACGGCGAAGTTGCTGTCGGCGCCATCCACAAGCACCTGGACGGTGGCCGGAGTGTTTCGAACCAGCCGCTTTCCGAAGTCCGGCGGGATCACGACCACAAGCCCGGCGGCGCCGGAAACGAGCAGATCGGCATCGTTGTTTTCGGGCCCGTCGAGCAGGGCGATCTGGAAGTAGCCCGAGGCCCCCAGCGCCCGGATATACTCGCGGCTGTGGTAGGATTGGTCGTTGTCGCGGATCGACATGGAAATGTCGCGGATATCCGTCGTCGCGGCATTTCCGAGGACCAGGAGCTGGATCAGCGGCGCGACGATCAGGATGCCGAACAGGCTTTTGTCGCGCCGGATCTGCGTCAGTTCCTTTTTCAGAAGCACCTTGACGCGGTTCAAGTTCATCTCAGATGGCTTTCCTTGTTTTGTGAGCCGCGATCAGGTTGTAGAAGACGCCCAGCGCCAGCATGGCCGCGAGGTGCGGGGCGATGACCTGCAACGACGCATCCTTCATCATGATCTCGCGCAGGGCGGAGACAAAGTAGCGCGGGATTACGACGAAGGTCAGCCCCTGGATGATGAGGGGCATGTTTTTGATCGGGAAAATAAAACCCGAGAGGATCAGGGAGGGGAGCAGGGTCGTGAGGATCGCGATCTGAAACGCCATCTGCTGGGAGCGGGTGACGGAGGAGATCAGCACGCCCATTCCCAGGGCGGCGAACAGGAAGAGCAGGGTCGTGATGCCCATCAGGATGAACGAGCCGCGGATCACAACGCCGAACAGGTGGTATCCGATCAGCAGGATCATGATCATGGTCAGGAGCCCGATGATGACGTAGGGGAGCGTTTTCCCGAGAATCAGTTCCTCGGACCGGATGGGGGAAACCATCATCTGCTCGATCGTTTCCCGTTCCTTCTCGCGGACGATCGAGAGCGAGGTGGCGATCACGGCGGAGAGCATCAGCAGGAGTCCGATCAGGCCGGGCACCAGGAACTTCGCGCTCTCGAGTTCCGGATTGAACCAGAGCCGCGGCTCCGGCAGGACCATGGGAATCGAGGCGCCGCCGCCGCTGAGGACATCCAGTCGCGCCTTACGCGTGGCCCGTTCGGCGAGTGCATCGAAGTACCCGACGGCCGCAGAGGCGGTGTTGGCATCGGCGCCGTCCACCAGAACCTGGAGGCTTACGCGCTCGCCGCGGTCGAGCGCCTTCGCGTAGCCTTCGGGCACAATGAGGACCGCGCGGACCATCGCGTGGATCAACAGTTTGTCGATTCCTTCGCGGCTTGTGAGCGTTATCGCCCGGTCGAAGTACTCGTTCTGGAAAACGCTGTCGAGGAGTTCCCGGCTGGCCTGCGTGCGGTCTTCGTCGAGAACGGCGACGCGGATGTGTTTGACGTCGAAAGAGAGCGCGTAGCCGTAAAGGACGAGCAGCAGGGCCGGGATGAAGATCAGCAGGCCCAGCGAAAGCGGGTCGCGCCGGATCTGCCGGAATTCCTTCTTGAAGATGGCCCAGAATCGACTCATCCGTTCTTCTCCGCCGCTTGTTTCTGCACCAGCCGCACAAACGCATCTTCCAGGGACACGGGGATAAGTTCCGCGCGTTGAACATCCAGGCCTCGTTCTTGGACGGTGTGTTTCAGTGAGCCGACCGTGAACGTCCCGCGCCGGCAGAAGAGATGCAGGCGGGAACCGAAATACGAACTGGCGCGCAAGCCGTCCAAGCCCGACAGTTTTTCGAGCGCGCCGCGGAAAGAGGGAAGCGTCAGCTCGAACAGGTCCTCATCCACCGACTGGTGCTTCAACGCCCGCGGCGTGTCGAGCGCGACCAGCCTGCCGCCGCTGATGAAGCCGATGCGCCCGCAGAACTCGGCCTCGTCCATGAAATGGGTCGTGATCAGAATCGTGACGCCGGTGGAAGCCATTTCCTGGATCAGATCCCAGAACATGCGCCGGGAGATGGGATCGACCCCGCTGGTCGGCTCGTCGAGAAAGAGGATCGGGGGCTCGTGAAGGATGGCGCACCCGAGCGCGAGCCTCTGCTGGAGGGCGCCGGAGAGCGTCCCTGTGAGCTGGCTCTCCGAGCCCGATAAGCCGGCCATGGCCATGACGGCCGAGGCGCGTTCCGCTAGCCTTTTGCCGGCCAGGCCATACACGCCGCCGAAGAACGCGATGTTTTCTTCGACGGTCAAGTCCTTGTAGAGACTGAATTTCTGGGACATGTAGCCGATGCTCTGGCGAACCTGCTCCGGCTGGCGGTTGATGTCGAACCCGCCGACGTTTGCGGATCCCGAGGAAGACGACAGCAGCCCGCACAGCATCCGGATCGTCGTGGATTTGCCGGCGCCGTTCGGCCCGAGAAATCCGAAAATCTCACCGCGGCGGATCGAGAATGAGATGTGATCGACCGCGGTGAAGCGGCCGAACACTTTGGTCAGGTCATGGACCTCGATGACCGGAGCCTGCTGTTCAAGGCGTTTCGGCATATTGCCTCGATATCTCTCCCGTGGCGTGATCCAGGGCCGCGCGCGCAAGCAGAACATCCGCCTGGGCCGCAATGAGCTGGTACTGGGCATCCGTCAGTTGGGCCATGGCGTCCAGGACGTCGGAATGACGGGCCAGCCCGCTTTCCCAGAGATCGGTGGCGGCCTGAAGGTTTCTCTCGGCGCTCTTACAGGCGCGCTCCGTCACGGTGACGCGCGAACTGGCGTCCTGCAGGTTGATCCGGGCCTCGCGGATTTCGAGAGTGATTTGTTCCTCGAGCTGCTTGAGGCGCAGACGGGCCTGCTCGGTCTGCGCGGCGGCTTCGGCGGCTTTCGCGCGCGTCAGTCCCCAATCGAGGAGGTTCCACGAAAGGGTCACGCCGGCGAACGCGTCGTATTTCCACTCATCGGCAAGGGGGAAATCCATTACGTTCGGGTTGGCCTGTTCATAGCGGGCGCTCAGGGATAATTGAGGATAGAAATCCGATTTTGTGCTTTGCTGTTGTGCCTCTGTTGCCTCGACATCCAGAGCGCCCGCGATCATTTCGGGACGGTGAACCTCGGAATTCGTGCCCGGGGTTGCCATGTCCGCGGGGACGACAGCCTCTTCGGGAACCGCGCTTTCGGACAGGGGATTTCCCGTGAGAAACTCGATCTTTGAACGGCTCAGCGCGACGCGGTTCCGCGCGTCCTCGAGCAACAGTCGCGTCTGGTCGAGCTGGACTTCCGTGGCCAGGAGATCGTTATCCGTCACCATTCCGGCCTCGTGCTGGTTCCTCATGTCCACCGCGTGAGCCTCGGTGCGCTCAACCGCCGCTTCCAGCGACTGCACCAGGTAGTGTGCCTTCGACCAGTTCCAGTAGGTCGTCAGCGCGGCGAGTACCGTGTCCGCCTTCGTTGCGCCGAGGCTCTGTTCGGCGGCGGATTTGCGGGAGAAGGCCCCGCGCTTCTGGTTGCTGATGCGCCCGCCCGTGTACAGCGGCTGGGTGATTCCGATCGATGCGCTGTAGCGGTCCTCGACGGCCTCAATGGTTGTTTGCGGACCGAGCGTTGCGTCCTCAAGGCCCTGGTAACGGGCGGCCTGCGCCTTCACGTCGAGCGTCGGGTAGGCCTGTGCCTTGGCCTGCCTGTGCCTGGCGGCATAGACGTCCACATTCTGCGCGGATACTTTCAGCGGGTAGTTATGCGCCAGCGTCTCGGTGACGATTTTGTTTGGAGAGGTCACGGTTAGTTCGCCGGCCCATGAAGACACGGCCACGGCAAATGCGGCGCACAGGACGATCGGCAACTTGAAACGTGGAACTTGGAACATGGAACTCCGCTTCATGACTCACCTCCCGGCGCTTGCTTCGAACCCAGCAGGGCAACAAAGACGTCTTCCAAAGACGGTGAAATCGGGGACAGGGCCACGGGTCCGAGCTTCTGCTGTTCCAGCCACGCGACGGACGCTTTCGCGTCGGCGTCGCCGCGCGGCGTCCACAGGTTCAGCCGGTCGCCGTACAGCACGAGGCCGGCGGCTGGCCACTTCTGTTTCAGCGTCCTGTACGCGGCGCCCAGGTCCGCGCATTCGATCTTGAAGACTATCCCGGGCAAGGTCGCCTTGACTTCGTCGGGTGTGCCGGTCTGAATGAGCCGGCCTTTATTCATCAGGCCGATGCGGTGACAGCGGTCCGCCTCGTCGAGGTAGGGGGTGGTCATCAGGATCGTGACGCCCTGCTCGAGGATATCGCTGAGGATGTTCCAGAATTCGCCGCGAGAGAGGGGATCGACGCCGGTCGACGGTTCGTCGAGGAAGATGATTTCCGGCGTGTGAATGAGCGTGCAGGCCAGCGCGAGCTTCTTCTTCATGCCGCCCGAAAGGGCGCCGGCCAGGCGCTTGCGAAACGGTGCAAGCCGCGTGAAATCGAGAAGATCGTTGCGTCTTTTCTGAAATCCACGGACCCCGTGGATGGCCGCGAAGAACTCGATGTTCTCGTCAATGGTGAGGTCGCCGTACAACGTGAAGGCCTGCGAAAGGTATCCGATGCGCGACTTGATTTGCTCGGCTTCGGTGGCGAGATTGAATCCCAGGATGTGTCCTTCGCCGCCGGTCGGCTTGAGGATGCCGCACAGGAGGCGGATGGCCGTGCTCTTGCCGGCGCTGTCCGGGCCAACCAGTCCGAACATCTCTCCGCGTTGGACTTCGAGGTCGAATCCGGAGACGGCGGACACCGGGCCGAAGGAACGCGCCAGGCCGCGGGTCAGAATGGCCGGTTGACGATCCGCGATCATGGGCCCTCCAGGTAGCCGTCTGCCGGCATGCCCGGCTTGAATATCCCGTCCGGGTTGGGCAGGGTGATTTTCACTCGATAGACCAGCTTGGCCCGTTCGTCCGGAGTCTGGACATTCTTGGGTGTGAATTCCGCCTCGGGCGAGATGAACGTTACCTTGCCCTCGTGGAACTTCGGGTTGCCGTCGAGTTTGACCCGGGCCGTCTGGCCGAGTTTGACGCGGTGCAGTCGGTCCTCCGGAACGTAAACGGAAAGCCAGACTTCATCGAGCCTCGAGAGGGTGACGATCGGCATGCCGGGGTTGACGTACTCGCCTTCCTCGCGGCTTCGCAGGGTGACGACTCCGTCCAGGGGAGCGGTAATGGTGCAGTCCGCCAGCGCTTTTTCGGCCAAACGGAAACGCGCCGAGGCCAGGTCGTACGCCGCCTGCGCGTCGTCCATCTGCTTCTGGGTGGCCGTCTTCTTCTCGAACACCTGCGCAATGCGTTTGAGGTCCAGTTCCGCGGCGCGCAAAGCAGCCTGGGCCTCGTCCTTCTTCAACTCGTAGTTTCGAGGATCCACTTGGGCGACGAGCGCGCCCTTTTTGATCGAATCCCCTTCCTGCGGCGGAAGCTTCAGGATCGGTCCGGCGACCTGCGGAGCGACCTGCACCTGGGTGCATTCGATGGTTCCGGAGCCATCGGGCTGGTTCCCGATCAAGCCGCATCCCGCGGACATGCCCGCGATAAGAATGGAAAGAATGGCCTTGTTCATGATGTTCACTCCTTTGATTGTCCGTCTGCCAACCCGAGCACCAGCAAATCGACGATCTGTTGTTTGCGTTCCTGTCCATTGAACGGAGGCATCGCGGAGTCAGGGACGCGGATCTGCACCGGCAGGTCGCGAGTGAGCAGATTCAACAGGCACATGCCGATGATGCTCCACCATGCGTGGATGGGCGGCATTCGCCGCAGTTCGCCCTTGTCCATGCCTTCCCGCAGGACGTCGAGCGGAACGAGGACTTTCTCGCGCACGATCGCGTTGAGGGCCTCGGCAAACAGGTTCGAGTGGCTGCTGAGCGCAAGCGCCATGAGACGCATGCGCTCGGGGTGTTCGGTGTAGTAATCGAAGACGCAGTCAACCAAGTAGGTGAGTCGCTCGCGCGCGTTCGAAAATGGCCGGCGCCGTGTCGCGAGTGTCTCGAGAAACTCGCCCAGGATCATGCGAACGGATTCGGTGAAGAGGGTATGCTTGTTCTCGTGGTAATAATAGAGGAGGGCGCTGTTGACCTTCGCAGCGCGTCCGATATTTCGGATCGTCGCGCCCTTGTAGCCCTTCTCCCCAAAAACCCGTACCGCGGCATTCAGGATGCGGTTCTTCTGCTCCGATTCAAATCGCGCCTTCTTCGTCTTCATCGGGATCCCACAATCGCGCCATAATCATTCGATTTAATCACTTGATTAAAGTACATGGGATCGCATGTGTTGTCAAGGAAGGGGGGCGGAGAGAAGGGCTGTGGCAGTGGGGCAGGTCGCCGTTCCTTGCCGATTCTGTCGCCTTGCGGAATACACGCCGGGCGGGGGTGAAATAATCCGTAATGAAGCTCGCGCCCGGCCGGTTTGGTGGATGCTACGGGGTCGAAGGGTGCGAGTCGTCCGGCTTGTCCGCCTTCTTGACGACGTAGTAACCGGCGGCCAGGGCGAAGATGGTCGCGGCCAGCCCGATCAGGGAAACGCCGGACACCTCGTGCAGGTTGAGGATGATCACCTTCCGCGCGATGGCGATCATGGCGACCATGAACACGACTTCCACATGGATCTGGCTGCTGCGGAGGTACGTCTTGACCGACTGCAGGAGTTCGATGCCGATGAGGACCATCAGGAAGAACCCGAACAGCTCGAACAGCTCCTTGATATCGAGCAGAAAATACGGGGGGGTGATCACCTGGCCGACCATGATCCAGCCCAACTCGATGGTCGACAGCAACACGGCGATGATCATCATGACGACCAGGGCCAGAATGATGAACCGTTCGCACGCCTCGACAAGTTTGATCATGTTCGCCTCCCTCAGGATAACAGCAGAACCTTCGCCTTGGCCGAATCCTCGGCCGGGACTGCCGTATCCGCCAGGACAACGGCATTCCCGCCGCTGATCTCGATCACGCCCTCGCCGGTTACAAAGTACAGATCCCGGCCTCCGCCCGCCGCGCGCAGGATGCCGCGCTTGAGCGCGGTGATCATCGGCGCGTGATGGGCCAGCACGCCGAGGCGTCCCTTGCGGCCCGGGGCTTCAAGCGATTCCACCTCGCCGCGGAACGCCTGGCCCTCGGGTGTGTAAATGGCCAGGGTGAACGTTGCCATGTTACTCGTTCCTTAACTTGTTCGCCTTCTCAACGACGGTCTCGATGGCACCGACCATGAAGAAGGCCTGCTCCGGAATGCTGTCGTGCTTGCCGTCGATGACCTCCGCGAACGAACGAATCGTGTCTTCCAGCTTCACGTAGATGCCGTGCATGCCGATAAACTGCTCGGCGACATGGAAGGGCTGGGACAGGAATTTCTGGATCTTCCGCGCCCGCGCCACGATCAGCCGGTCGGACTCGGACAATTCCTCGATGCCCATGATGGCGATGATGTCCTGCAGCTCCTTGTACTTCTGCAGGATCTCCTGCACGCCGCGGGCCACGCGGTAGTGTTCCTGCCCGACGATCTCGGGTGCGAGGATCGTGGACGAGGAGGAGAGGGGATCCACCGCGGGGTAAATGCCCATGTCCACGATCTGCCGGGAAAGCTCGGTCGTGGCGTCCAGGTGCGCGAACGTGGTGGCCGGCGCCGGGTCGGTATAATCGTCCGCCGGAACATAGATGGCCTGGATCGACGTGATCGATCCGCTCTTCGTTGAGGTGATCCGCTCCTGCAATTCGCCCATGTCCGTGCCCAGGGTCGGCTGGTAGCCGACTGCGGACGGGATGCGTCCGAGGAGCGCAGACACCTCGGCGCCGGCCTGCGTAAAACGGAAGATGTTGTCGATGAACAGGAGCACGTCCTTGTGCATGTCGTCGCGGAAGTACTCGGCGACGGTCAGCGCGGAGAGCGCCACGCGGGCGCGCGCGCCGGGCGGCTCGTTCATCTGGCCGTAAATCATCGAAGTCTTCCCGAGCACCCCGGACTCCTTCATCTCCAGGTGCAGGGCCGTGCCCTCGCGCGTGCGCTCGCCCACGCCCGCAAAGACGGAGAATCCGCCATGCTGCGTGGCGATGTTGTGAATCAGCTCCTCGATCAGCACCGTCTTGCCGACGCCGGCGCCGCCGAACAGGCCGATCTTTCCGCCTTTCTTGTACGGCGCGAGCAGGTCGATCACCTTGATGCCCGTTTCGAGAATCTCGTCCTTGGTCTCCTGTTCCTCGAGCGTCGGCGCGGGATGGTGAATCGGCAGCCGCTTGGTCGCTTCGATTGGTCCGGCCTGGTCGACCGGATCGCCCAGCAGGTTCATGACACGGCCCAGCGTGCCCACGCCCACGGGCATGGTGATTTCCTTGCCGGTATTCAGGACCTCCGCGCCCCGGACAAGCCCGTCCGTACTGTCCAGCGCGATCGCGCGCACGACATCGTCCCCCAGGTGGTGCGCCACCTCGAGCGTCAGGTTCCAGGGCTGGTTGCTGATGAGGGTGTTGCTCACTTTCAGCGCCGTGTTGATCGGCGGCAGTTTGCCGGGAGGGAACTGCACGTCGACGACGGCTCCCAGGACTTGCGAGATGGTTCCATTCACAACGGTTTCAGCAGTGGTTTCCAGGGCCATATCCGTATCCTTTCAAAAGTCTGTCACATCGCCTCGGCGCCCGAGACGATCTCCGAAATCTCCTTGGTGATGGCGGCCTGCCGGGCCCGATTCCTCAACAGCGTCAGACGCTCGATCATATCGTCCGCATTGTTCGTTGCGTTGTCCATCGCGGTCATCCGCGCGCCCTGTTCGCCGGCGGCGTTTTCGAGCAGGGCGTGAAACACCTGGAAGTCCAGCATCTTGGGAAGAAGCAGGGCCAGCAGTCTCTTCTTCCCGGGCTCGTAGAGATACGGGATCTCGTGGCCGGCATCGCCGGCCGTCCTCGGCTCGAACGGAAGAAACGGCTCAACGACCGGTTTCTGCACCAGCGGGCTTTGATACTGGTTGTAGGCGAGGTAGATGTCGTCATAACGGCCGGCGAGGAACGGCTCCTTCAGTTCCGCGCTGATCCGGCGCGCATCGGCGTAGGAGGGTTTGTTCGTGACGCCTTCGTAGTTGCGGCGGACTTTCACGCGGTTCTTCAGCGCGTTGTAGCCGCGGCGGCCGCAGAAGCTCACGTCCACGCGCTCGAACCGGTTGCCCTGCTCCTGGATCCACGAAACCACGCGCTTGCAGATCTGGTTGTTGAACGAACCGCACAACCCGCGGTCGGAGGTGAACACCAGCACGAGCGCGCGCTTCGATGCGGCGCGGACCTCCAGGAACGGGTCGCGGAGATCCTCGCCCGCGGACAGGAATCGCGACATGAGTTCCGAGAGCCGCGCGGAGTAGAGCCGGGCGCCCTCCTGGGCCTGCTGGGCGTGGCGCAGGCGCGTCGCCGCCACCATTTTCATGGTCTTGGTGATTTTGCGCGTGTTCTTAAGGCTCTTGATCCTGTGCGTGTATTCCTTGAGCGCCTGCATAGCTTCTCTTCCGAGCCTGCGTTACTCTCCGTCCGGCTTGAACGTCTTTTTGAACTCGGTCAGCATCTCTTTCAGCGCCATCTTCACATCGTCCGTCATGGCCCGCCGCTCGTTGAAGAGCTTCACGAATCCGGCGTAGGTCGAGTCCATGGCCAGGTGCAGCTGTCGCTCGAACTGGCGGACCTTGTTCGCCGGGACGTCGTCGAGAAACCCGTTGACGCCCGCGAAGATGACGGCCACCTGCTTCGCGACCCCGAGAGGATCGTGCACGCCCTGCTTCATGATCTCCATCAGCCGCGCGCCGCGGTCCAGCTGTTTCCGCGTGGCCACGTCGAGGTCCGAGGCGAACTGCGAAAAAGCCACGAGTTCCCGGTACTGCGCCAGCTCGAGGCGGAGGGTGCCGGCCGTCTGCTTCATCGCCTTGATCTGCGCGTCGCCGCCGACGCGGGAGACCGAGATGCCCGGATTCATCGCGGGCCGCTGGCCGGCGTTGAACAGGTCGGTCTCGAGAAAGATCTGGCCGTCGGTGATCGAAATCACGTTCGTCGGGATGTACGCGGAGATGTCGTTCGCCTGCGTTTCGACGATCGGGAGCGCGGTCAGGCTTCCGCCGGCCTTGGCGTCGCTCATCTTCGCGGCGCGCTCGAGCAGGCGGCTGTGCAGGTAGAAAATGTCGCCGGGAAACGCCTCGCGTCCGGGCGGCCGCCGGAGGAGCAGGGACATCTGCCGGTACGCCTGCGCGTGCTTGGTCAGGTCGTCGTAGATGATCAGCGCGTGCTGCCCGTTGTCGCGGAAATACTCGGCCATGGTGCAGCCCGCGTACGGCGCGATGAACTGCATCGGCGCGGGGTCGGACGCGGTCGCCGCGATGATGGTCGTGTACGCCATCGCCCCATGCTTCTGCAGTTTCTCGTAGATCTGCACCACGCTCGACCGCTTCTGGCCGATCGCGACGTAGAAGCACATGACGTTCTCGCCGCGCTGGTTGATGATGGTGTCGAGCACGAGGCTGGTCTTGCCGGTCTTGCGGTCGCCGATGATGAGCTGGCGCTGGCCGCGGCCGATTGGCGTCAGGGCATCCACCACCTTGAGGCCGGTCTGAAGCGGCTCCTTGACGTTCTGGCGATCGATGATTCCGGGCGCCTTGATTTCGACCGCGCGGAAGTCCTGGGACTCGATCGGCGCGCCGCCGTCGATCGCACGGCCGAGCGCGTCCACGACGCGGCCGGGCAGCATCCGGCCGACCGGCACGGAGGTGATCCTCTTCGTGCGGCGGACCTGGTCGCCTTCGCGGACCCGCGTTTCGTCGCCGAAGATCACGATGCCGACATTGTCCTCCTCGAGGTTCAGCACCATGCCCATGGGGCCGCCGGAGAACTGGACGAGTTCGGCGGACATGACCTTGGAGAGGCCGTACACGCGCGCGATGCCGTCGCCCACGCTGAGCACGGTTCCCACTTCGTAGATCTCCGCCTCGGGGCGGTAGTCGGCGAGCTTCTGTTTCAGGACGGACGAGATTTCTTCGGGTTTGATGTCAATGGCCATGGGACCTCACGCGGTGATGAGCTTCTGTTTGAAAGTGTCAAGCTGGTGTGCCGTGCTCGAGTTGTAAATGACGTCGCCGATCCGGACCGTGAACCCGCCGAGAAGGGCGGGGTCGGTTGCCGCCTCCGCCGAAATGCGCTTCTGCAGCTTCGTTTCCAGGTTCTTCCGAAGCGCGTCGATCTGCTCCGCGGAGAGCGGTCGCGCGGCGGTGATCTTCGCCTTTACGATGCCGCGCTCCTGGTCACGGAGCTCGCCGAAAAAGTCCGCCATCGGCTCGAGCATCCGCATCTGGTGCCTTTCCTCCAGGAACATCAGGAACCGGTACGTCAGCGCGTCCAGCCGCTTCTCGAACAGCGTCTTGAGCAGGTCGATCCGCTGGTCCGGGGGAATCATGTAGTCCGTCAGGAACGCGGACAGCTCGGGCAGCCGGCGCGCGAGATCGCGCAGCCCGGCGAGGTCGGCCTGCACGTCGTCCACGCGGCCCGCCTCCCGGGCCATCGTGTGGAGGACCTTCGCGTACCGGCGGCTTGTGCGTGTGTGAAGCATGTGCGTCAGAGCTGGCCGATCAACTTGTCGACCAGGGAACGGTTCTTCTCGTCGTCGAGATTCGAGCCGATCAGCTTGCCTGCGATCGCGATGGAGAGCTCGGCGCTCTCCCTGCGGAGCGCGGCGACGGCGTTGTCGCGCGCCTTGCCGATGTCGCGCTCGGCGTTCTCGACGAGGATCTGCGCCTCGCGGCGCGATTTCTCCTCGATCACGCGGCCAGCCTCCTCGGCGGCGCGGCGGGCCGCGGCGAGGATCTCCTTGGCCTGTTTTTCCGCGTCGGCGACGGCCTGCCGGCGTTTCTCCTCCATGTCCTGGAGCTGGAGGCGGATCTTCTCGGCGTTTTCCTGCGCCGTGCGGATCGTCTGCTCGCGGCGTTCGAGCGTCGCGAGGATCGGCCTCCAGGCCACCTTGTAGAGGATGAGGGTGACGAGGATGAAGGTCACCCACGTCAGGCCCATCATCATGGGCGAGATGGCCATGACGTCGGCCTCGCCGTTGTGCGAAGGCACTTCGACCGTTGCGTGTGTTGCCTGGTCCTGCATACGTCGGTTCCGGGGAACCCGCGGTTACTTGGCCAGGAAGCAGATCACCGCGCCGAACAGCGCGATGCCTTCGATCAGCGCCGCCGCGATCAGCATGTTGATCTGGATCTTGGGCGTCGCCTCGGGCTGGCGGGCGATGCCTTCCATGGCGGAAGCCGCCAGCCGGCCGATGCCGATGCCCGCGCCGATCGTCACGAGTCCCGCGCCGAGCGCGGCCAATCCTGCTGTAATGCTGCCCATACGTATTCCTTTCTGATTAGTGCTCCGGGTGAACCATCTGACCGATGAACATCGCTGAAAGCAACGTGAAGATATAGGCCTGCAGAAAAGCGATAAACAACTCCAAAAAGTAGACACCCATGGCGAGGGCCATGGCCGGCAGGGCGGCCCAGCCGAAGATCACGACGAGGCCCAGCAGCGCGAAGATGACGATGTGGCCCGCCAGCATGTTCGCGAAGAGACGGATGGTCAGCGCGAAGGCCTTGATGAACATCCCGATGAACTCGATCGGCGTCAGCAGGAAGAGCAGGGGCCACGGGACGCCGTGCGGCACGAACGCCTTCACGAACCCGATGAATCCGTTCTTGTAGATCGAGCCGAAGATCATGAAGCCGAGCGTGATCAGCGCCAGCGCGGCGGTGACGTTCACGTTGCCGGTCGCGGCGCGGAAAATCGGGATCAGGCCCATCAGGTTGAGGCCGAGGATAAAGAAGAAGAAGCTGCAAAACAGCGGCGTCATTTTCCGGCCATCCTTGTCGCCGAGGCAGGCGATCGAGATCTGGTCGCGGACGAAGAGGACGAACACCTCGAGGAGATTGGTCAACCCGTGCGGCACGACGTCCTTCTTGCGGTACAGGACGCCGAACAGCAGGAGCAGGATGGACGCGCAGAGGATGAGCATCACGCCATGGACGCTGAGGAAATCGGGCAGGTGGACCTTGATGAAGGGCAGGACCCACTCGTGGGAGTCCTGCACCTCCTCCATGATGTACTGATTGACTGCCGCGGTTTTGTCCATGGTCACATATCGTACTCGTCCTTCTCCTCGATTCGATCTCGTCCTCGAAGAACGAGGACGAGAACGAGGACGACGACGAGTTCCTGTTTCTATGCCGCAGGTCTTCCTTCCTCGTCCTTCCGCCCGGCCTTTTTACTCAATTGGCGGACCACCTTCCAGACCTCGTACGCCCCGTAAAACAGCCCCAGGAAAATACCGCAGAGCGTCCATGCCTTGCCGCCGCCGCGCTTCTGGTCCAGCCAGTAGCCGGCCAGGGTAAACACGACCACCCCCACGGCCATGTTCAGGCCGAGCGAAATCGCCGTCCCATAGAACGAATACAACTCCTTTTTCCTCGCGTCGTCCTGCAAAAAAGCCCCGCGGTAGAATCTTGTTTGGAAGAATACGGCAAAGTAGTATGGGTCTCAAGGGCGATTAATCCACCCGGTGGAACGAGGCTTTTATGGATCATATGGCGTTGTTGAAGAAGTACATCCGCGAGAAGGAAGACGCGGATATCATCAATCGCGGCTATCCCTTTGTCACCATTTCCCGCCAGGCGGGGGCGGGGGGTCATGCGCTGGCGCGCGACATCCTCTGGGAGATGGACAACCACGCGCAGAACAACGAGCTGTTCCAGGGGTGGGACCTGTTCGATCAAACCGTCTGCGCCCTCGTCATGCAGGATCCCGAGGTCAGCGCCTCGTTCGATGCCCTGGTCACGGAGGAGTACCGGTCGGAGACCTCGCAGTTTCTCTACGACATGATGACCGGCCGGAGCCAGCAGTATGCGACGTACAAGCGTATTTTCGAGATCGTCCGCATCCTGGCCACCCTGGGCAAGGCCATTATCATCGGCCGCGCCGGCGTCTGCGTGACGCACAAGATGCCGCACGGCATCCACATCCGTCTCATCGCGTCCGAGGAAAGCCGGATCAAGACGCTGATGAAGGAGCAGAACCTCGGCTATGACGAGGCCCGGAAATTCATGCAGAAGAGCGACAGGGAAAGAGAGCGCCTCATCAAGGATTTCTTCAACAAGGACATCAACGATCCGCTTCTGTTCGACGTCACCTTCAACATGGATACGCAGTCGACTGCGGACCTGGCGGCGATCATCGTCCAGATGATCAAGCTGAAGGCGAAGAAGACGCACTGACGCCGTTTCGTCAACATCTCCACCGGTGGACGCGCACGCCCGACCCGGCGCGAAAGGCTTTCTTCTCGTCCGGCAGCTCGATGAAGCCGTCGCTCCGGCCGGGGGAAACGACGTCGCCGGGGCCGAAGTAGGGCGTGCGCCGTGCGGTCAGCGTGCCGTCGGGGCGCGAAGAGAGCTGGACCGGGAAGTAGTGCGTGACGAACTCCTCCGTCAGGATGTCCTGTTCCAGCTCGGCGAATTCGTCCGGCCATGGCGCGGCCCCCATGGATTTGCGGAGGAACGGCAGGACAAAGCGGTGCATGCAGACGAGGGCGGAGACCGGGTCTCCCGGCAGGGCGAAGACCGGTTTCCTGTCCCGGGTGATTCCGAACCAGAACGCCTTGCCGGGGCGCTGGTTGACCTTGTCGAAAACCATCTTCACGTCCAGCGATTTGAGCACGCCCGGCACAAAATCGAATTCGCCCGCGGAAATGCCGCCGTTGACGACGATCAGGTCGAAATCCTTCAGGATGCCCTTGAGCACGCGTTCGAGCTGCCGCGGCTCGTTCCTCGTGTGGAACATCGACACGTTCGCGCAGCCCGTGTTGCCCAGCGCCGCGTTGATCCCGTAGTTGTTCGAGAGCCGCAGTTGGTGCGGCTGAATCTCCATCCCCAGGTCCAGCAACTCGTTGCCGCACGCCAGCGCGGCGACGGAGGGCGTGCAGCTGACCTCGACACTGGAGAGGCCGATCGACGCGATGACTTCCACCTGGGGGGAGAGGAGAACGTTGCCTTTCGCCAGGAGCAGGGCGCCTTTCCGGCTGTCCGTCCCCTGCGGATGAACGTGCTGGCCCTTCTGGGCAACGGCGTTTTCCGAAACGACCGATTCGCTGCCGTTGGTCCGAAGCTCGTTGTAGGGGATGACGCAGTCGCACCCCGCGGGGAGAACCGCGCCCGCCATGACCTCGATGCAGCCGGCATTCCGATCCTGCAGTTCGCTCCTCGGTTCGCCGGCCTGCGCGGTTCCCTCGATCCTGAACCGGCGGTGGCCCTGTTGCCACGCCGGAAAGGCGATGGCGATTCCGTCGATGGTCACTCGGTCATACGGCGGCAGGTCGCGGTCCGCGAAAATATCCTCGCCCAGCACCTTCCCGTGCGCGCTGGACAGGGGGCACAGGGCGGTATCGAGTTCCAGCGAATTGTAGAGGATGGTTTTTTCCGCGTCCTCAACGGTGATCATGATTTCCCTCCCATCTCATGTGCCTTGCGACGCAAGGACTGGAGCCGAATCATGCATCCGCGGCAACGCCGACCTGCGGTTCCCCACGACATCCGCCCGGACGTCGCGATCCGGGCGACGGGGCCGGCAGGTCCTAATCGAAGTAAATGAACGCGTCGAACCGGTTGGAGTCGTTGGGATCGACGCTCAACTCCAGGATCGTCCTCTCGCCTTCGAGGATGTCCACATCGCCCCGGAACACGCGATAGGTGTGATCCTGGTCGACGACCACGCGGCGAACATCCGGATCGAGATCGTACCATTCGTTGTCGTCGTCATCCACGCCCCGTTGTTCAACCCCGTCGATGTACACATTGCAGTCATTCGGAGTCCGGTTCACGACGTACAGCGTGCCTTTTCCGGCGGGCGGTTCATGGTCGAAATCGTCATCGTTGATGTCGCAGCCCAGGAAGGGGAGGGAAAGCGACACGGTGATGGCGGCGAGCAGGAAGGTTCTTCCAAGGCACAACTCGTTTTGTCGTTTGGGCATGCTGCACCTCTTGAGTGTTGTTTGAAGGATAACGTGGACAAAGGCGCTGAACAAGACGATTCAGGAAACTTCTGCGGCGGGCGCGCGCGCGGCAGACTCCCCGCCGGGACCTGCGCTTTTCCCGTTCACATCGCTCAGCATCTTCTCGCATTCCGGGCAGGCGTTGCGTTCGAGGGAGATGGGGTAGTGCTTCATGAAGTATTCGTCCACGTGCTCCCACTTCCCGTCGGCGGTCTTGACGCGGTGGCAGTAAAGACATCCCCGGAGAAGGTTCCGGAGCATGGCGCGCTGCTGTTCGTAGGTACAGCCGATGGCGATCACGGCGGCGCCGATAACGGCGGCGGAGACCAGGCAGACGCGATGGAGATTGAACGCCGTGGCCTCGGCCCCGAACGCCCTGTGCGGAATGTCCAGGATTTCAAGCACCCACACGAAGCTGAGGAGAAACAGGAACGCCATGTACTGCCAGAACGCGATACGCGCAAACGCGTCGCGGCGCAAGAGCCCGGTCGTCCGTTGTGTTGTCTGCATGTCGCGCCCTTCCTGTTCGTCGGGTCGTTCCGCCGGGTCAGCCGTGAAATGAACACCGGGCCCGCCCCGTTGTCTGATCCATGGGTTCGGATTCCTCCCAGTGAGGGATATAACCAAATGACCGCAATCTGTTTAGAACCCCGTCTCCGCTTGTGCGGCTGGCTGTCCCGGGTTATTGTTTGTCGAAGAAAGGTTTCGTGATGAGCAAATCAACTGTAGCGATCTTGAGAACGCGGCCCGCGACCGTGCTGTCGGATTACCACCGGCTGATGAACCTGGCGGGTTACCAGCAGGCCCTGCCGAAAGACCGCGAAACCGGCCTGAAAATCAACATCAGCTGGCATTTCTTCTATCCCGCGAGTTCCACCACGCCGTGGCAGTTGGATGGCGTGATCCGCGCCCTCAAGAAGGACGGTTATGATCCCGGCAAGATCCACGGCTGCCACAACCGGACCGTCGTGATCGACGCGCATCTCGGCGAGCGCGAGAACAAGCAGTTGCCGGTCATCCAGGCCCACGGCCTGAAGAATGTTCATCTCTACGAGGGCGATGAATGGATCAACGTGCGGGACGCCGTGGGCGATCTGGCCGACAAGTTCCTGTGCCTGAACCAGGTCTATCCCCAGGGCTTCATGATCCCGAAGCGGTTCATCGGCGAGAACATCATCCACCTGCCCACCGTCAAGACGCACGTGTTCACCACGACGACCGGCGCGATGAAGAACGCGTTCGGCGGATTGCTGAACGAGAAGCGGCACTGGACCCATCCCGTGATCCACGAGACGCTCGTGGACCTGCTCATGATCCAGAAGAAAATCCACAGCGGCGTGTTCGCCGTGATGGACGGCACGTTCGCCGGCGACGGTCCCGGACCGCGCTGCATGATCCCCCACGTCAAGAACGTGATCCTCGCGTCGTCCGACCAGGTCGCGATCGACGCTGTGGCGGCGAGGCTGATGGGGTTTGATCCTCTGAAGGACATCAAGTTCATCCGGCTCGCGCACGACCTCGGCCTCGGCTGCGGCGATCCGCGGGAGATCGAGATCGTGGGCGATGCCGACGCCGTGAACGAGCCGTGGCATTTCAACGGTCCGTTCAAGAAGATGACGTTCGCGAGCCGCATGCAGCATAAGATCTACTGGGGCCCGCTGAAGAAGCCCATCGAGTGGTCGCTGAAAACCATCCTCGCGCCGTGGGCCTACATGGCGAGCGTGCTGTACCACGACACCTTCTGGTATCCCACGCACCAGAAGATCATTCATGACATCCTTCACAGCGACTGGGGGCGCCTGTTCCAGAATTGGGAGAAGCTCGCCCTGCCGCCGGACGACCTGACAACGCCGGGCTGGGAGAACGTCGGCAACGAGCCGGCGGAACTGAGGAAGGAGAGTATGAAGTTCTTCCTGGAATCCTTCCGCATTCTCGGCCTGTGCGTCAAGGAAGCGCCCGAATTCGCCGCGAAGAAGAGGATGAAGGCGGGCGCGCGGTAGGGGGGGGCCGCCGGATCGACGGTCATGTCGCTTTCAGGCAACACGCAGTCGCGCTGGGCTCTGGCCCTGCTTCTCGCCCTGCTGGCGGGCGGCTGCGGGTTTCGATCCCGGCCCAACGTTCTGCTCATCACCCTCGACACGACACGAACCGACCGCCTGGGCTGTTACGGCAGCGCGCGAGCGCTGACGCCCGCGCTCGACGATCTCGCCGGGGCCGGGGTCGTGTTCGAGGAAGCCTACGCGACGGTTCCGCTCACGCTGCCGTCGCATGCGACGATCCTCACCGGCCGCTATCCCCCGGAACACGGGCTTCGCATCAACGGGGAAGGGGTGCTTCCCGCCGATGTGCCGACCCTCGCGGAACTCCTGGCCCGGCGCGGATACCGCACCGGCGCGTTCGTGAGCGCGTTCGTGCTGAACCGCAAGTTCGGCCTCGATCGCGGGTTCGAAATCTACGACGACGAGCTGGCCGGCGGGGCGTACGTGGAGACCGAGCTGTACCGCTCGCGGCCCGGCGCCGCGGCGGTGGATGCGGCGATCGAGTGGCTGACCGGGAACCGCCGCGGCCGGTTCTTCTGCTGGGTTCATCTGTTCGACCCGCACGTGCCGTACGACCCGCACGCGGAGCTGTGGGGGACGAGATTCGCGGATCAGCCGTATGACGCGGAGATCGCCTATGTCGATCTGCAGGTTGACCGGCTCATGCAGTTCCTGCGCGAAACCGGCCGCGATCGAAACACGCTGATCGTGATCGCCGGCGACCACGGCGAGGGGCTGGGCG
>ERZ1645192.279-NODE-279-length-40232-cov-34.698285_pt1 | contig 40232 bp, 42 predicted proteins | sample MGYA00575354_ERZ1645192 | MGnify/ENA primary metagenome ERZ1645192 (study PRJEB40844, sample SAMN11349763) | freshwater sediment metagenome | isolation source: river sediment | host: Sediment | place: India: Faizupur Khadar , New Delhi | collected 2017-02-21 ...
GCCCCCACTTCTCGCCGCCCTGCACCGACTCGAGCAGGTAGGAGTAGGGGGCCCCAGCGAGCTTCAGGTAGGTGCTGAGGGGCGTGTCGAGGTCGGCCAGCACCTCGCGGTACACCGGGACTCGGTTGTAGCCCTCGCGGCCGAGGGCGGCGAAGCGTTCGCGGGTCATCATGCCGCCTGCGCCTCGTCAGTCCAGCAGGTCGAGAAGCTCGTACAGGGAGTCGATCACCGCGTCGGGCTCGGAGTCCCGGATGTCCAGCCCGTGGTTGTACCCGTAGCTGACGCACACGACGGCGAAGCCGGCCGCGCGCGCGGCCTTCACGTCGACCGAGGAGTCCCCGACCATGAGCGAGGCCTGCGGCGCGACGGCGAAGTACTGGGCGACGTAGAGCAGCGGCATCGGGTCGGGCTTCTGCTCGGGCAGCGTGTCGCCGCTCACCACGAGCGCGAAGTACGGGGCGATGCCGAGCTTCTGCAGCAGGGGCTCGGTGAACTGGGCCGGCTTGTTGGTGACGCAGCCGAGCTTGTAGCCCCGCTCCCGGAGCAGGTCCAGGGTCTCGCGCACGCCCGGGTACAGCTGGCTGCGCTGGGTGGTGTTCTCCTGGTAGGCGGCGAGAAAGAGCGGCATGGCCCGCTCGAACAGCTCCGGCTCCGGCTCCTCCTCGAGGGTCCCGGTGAGGGCGCGCTTGACCAGGCGCTCCACGCCGTTGCCCACCCAGTCGCGCACGCGACTCTCGCCGCGCCCGGGCAGCCCGAGCTGCTCCATCATGCGGTCCACGGAAAACGCCAGGTCGGGAACGCTGTCCACCAGGGTGCCGTCGACGTCGATCAGCACCATGGCGGGGCGCCGGGGGATCCCGCGCAGGGTGGTTGCCGCGGACGCGGAAGGGGCGACGGGGCCGTCTTCGCTCATGGGGTTTGCGCTGCTCCTCAGTGGGGCTCAGGTCCGGGCGCGGGCGAGCTCCGCCCGCATCGCCCCGACCGTGGCCCGGTAGTCCGGCGTGCCGAAGATGGCCGAGCCGGCGACGAACGTGTCCGCGCCCGCCTCGGCGATCCGGCGGATGTTGTCGACCTTCACCCCGCCGTCGACCTCGAGGCGGATGGCCTGCCCGCTCTCCTCGATCATCCGCCGGGCCTCGCCGAGCTTCGCGAGCGTGGAGTCGATGAATTTCTGGCCGCCGAAGCCGGGGTTCACGGACATCAGGAGGATCATGTCCACCTTGTCCAGCACGTACTTCAGATGATCCAGCGGGGTCGCGGGGTTGAAGACCAGCCCGGACTTGCAGCCCGACTCGCGCACCAGGGCGAGGGAGCGGTCGATGTGCTCGGTCGCCTCCGGGTGGAAGGTGATGTAGGTCGCCCCGGCCGCCGCGAAGTCCGGGATGATGCGGTCGACCGGCTTCACCATCAGGTGCACGTCGATGGGGGCGGTGACCCCGTGCCTGCGCAGGGCCGCGCAGACGAGCGGCCCGATGGTCAGGTTCGGCACGTAGTGGTTGTCCATCACGTCGAAGTGGACGATGTCGGCGCCTGCCGCCAGCACGCGGTCGACCTCCTCCCCGAGCCTTGCGAAGTCCGCCGACAGGATGGAAGGCGCGATCCAGAAGTCCGTCATGCTCCCCGTCCCCTGGTCAGCCGGGCGGGTTCTCCACCGGAATCGCGTGCTCGGAGGGCCTGCCCACGTCGGCGCCCATCATCTGGTGGATCTTGCGTACGTAGTGCCGGGTGATGCGCGGGGCGTATTTCTCGACCCCGACCCAGCGGCTCGCGTCGCGGCCCGCGTTCTTCGCCTTGTCGTAGACCTGCCGGATGCGCCCCGGGCCGGCGTTGTAGCTTGCGAAGGTGAAGCGCAGCGCCTCCCCGTGGCCCACGCGGCCGTCCCAGTAGTCGTAGTTCTCGCGGTTGTAGGAGATCCCCGCGGCGATGTTCCAGCGGGCGTCGTGGATCGCCCCGAAGGAGGGGTTCTCGCGCTTGATCGAGGCGTACGTCCGCGGCAGGAGCTGCATGATCCCCGTGCCGCTCTTGCTGACCGCGCTTGGCTTCAGGCCCGACTCGACGACTCCTTGCGCCTTGAACCAGCGCCAGTCGAAGCCGGGCCCGAAGTAGCGCTTCGTCCACTTGCGGAACTCGTCGTCGTAGCGGTCGGTCCACTCGTCCACGCGCGTCTGCGGCTGCAACGCGGATGCTGCCAGCACCAGGGCCGGTATCAGCATCAGCGCCACTGCCCATGGCGCTCGCTGCAGCCATCGTCGCACCGTGTGCGGCCTCAGTTCAGGCCCATGCCGATGACGAGGCCGAGGCCCGTCCCGATGCCGATCATCACCCCCATGAGCCAGAGGCCCACCGCCTGGTTGCCCTTGGCGAGCTCGTCTCCGATGTCGAAGGTCACGAGGTGATTGAAGATCCTGCAGCCGAGCCACATGAAGAACAGGGTCAGCAGCCCCCCCATCAGGGCATAGAGGAAATTCAACAAGATGGGGTCGATCGTCGTGCTCATGTTGGTAGGGGTCCCGGGGATAGTCCGCCCAGCTAAGGTTAGGTGTTCGCGCGGCTCAGCTCAAGCCGCGGGCTTGCGCGTTGGCGCGACGGGTCTCATGGCCCATAATTCCGTTTATCGGCACGGGGCTCGGACTTATCGCCCTGCCAGTGGCGGTGGGGGATGGGCGACCGCAGACTTCAGGTGTTCCACACGGTGGCGCGGCTCCTGAGCTTCACCAAGGCGGCCGAGGCCCTGCACATGACGCAGCCCGCCGTGACCTTCCAGGTCCGGCAGCTCGAGGAGCATTTCGACACCCGCCTGTTCGACCGCACGCACAACCGCATCGGCCTGACCGAGGCGGGGCGGCGGGTGTACGAGTACGCGGAACGGATCTCCCGGCTCTACCAGGAGATGGACGGGGCGGTGCGGGAGCTCACCGGTGACGCCGGCGGGACCCTCCTGATCGGCGCGAGCAACACCATCGCCGAATACATGCTTCCGGCCCTGCTGGGCGACTTCAAGGCGGGCCACCCCGAGGTGGGCATCCGGCTGCGGGTCTCGAACACCGACGCGGTGGTCGCGATGGTCGAGGACAACGAGGTCGACCTCGGCGTGGTGGAGGCCCCCGTCCCGAACCGGGGCCTCGTGGTAGAGCTCTGCCGGGTCGACGAGCTGGTCGCGGTGACCGCGCCCGGGCACCCCCTCGCCGGCAAGGGGCGCGTCGCGGTGACCGAGCTGCTCGACTACCCCTACATCGCCCGGGAGGAGGGCTCGGGCACGCGCGAGGTGGTGCAGGAGTACCTGAGGGCCGCGGGGGTCGCCTCGAGCGGGGTCAACACGGTGATGGAGCTCGGGAGCCCCGAGGCCGTGAAAGGCGCCGTGGAGGCGGGAATGGGGGTCGCGGTCCTCTCGCGCACGACCATCCAGAAGGAGCTGCGGCTGGGGACCCTGGTGGCCATCCCCCTCGACCCGCCGCTCGAGCGGCCGTTCTCGTTCGTGCACCAGAAGCAGAAGTTCCGCCTCCGGGCGATGGCGGACCTGCTCAATTTCGCCAGCAACTACTGCAGCATGCACCAGCGGGCGGGCTGAAGCCGCCGCGCCGGCCTGCCCGCGCTTGACCTTTGTCAAGGCTGGCCCCGCGCGGGGGTGACTAGAGTCGCGTGCCGAAGCCGCCCCCCGGGTGGAGAATCCAGGACGCGCATGATCGTCGAGCCGGTCGAGGTGCAGGACTTCCTGCTCGCGGTGATCGCGGGCGCCCTCATCGTGCTGGCGGGCGCGGTCTACGCGCTGCTCTTCGCCATCTCGCGGATCCAGGGCCGCCCGGGCCTGATGCCGTTCGCCTATGCCGCCTACGCGACGCTCGTGGGGGCGGTGGTGTTCCTCGCGCGGGCGGCGCACTTCAGCGGGTTCTGGACGTTCATCGCCGTGCTGATGCTGCTGGGCTATCTGCTCGCGCCGCACGGGGTCTGGCGGCTGTGCGTCGGCACGCACCCCGAGGAAGTTCCCTGAGGGCAACAGGAGGAGGGCTACGTATGTCGGCAGCACCCTGGTGGGCGAGCGAGAACGCCTGGAAGAAGATCGCGATCTGGGTGACGGGGCTGAGCCTCGTCGTCCTGATCTTCCTCACCTTCGACTCGATGCAGCAGATCACGGCCGGCGGCAAGCGAGTGCCGGACTATTCCGTCATCAACCAGCGCATCGATTACCGCTTCGACGACGTGCGCAAGTACCAGGTGCCGGTCATCGGCCCGGAGGCCCCGCTCTTCGGCAAGAAGGTCTCGGCCGAGGAGGCCGAGGCGCTGGTGGCCCACGGCAAGAAGACGTTCCAGGGCCGCAATTGCATCAACTGCCACACGATCCTCGGCAACGGCGCCTACTACGCGCCCGACCTGACCAAGGCGTGGCTCGACCCGGCCTGGGGCGCCGAGGCGGCGCGCGAGTCGTTGATGATCGAGTTCCTGAAGAACCCGGACCAGAACGCCCGCACCTTCGGCACCGGCCGCAAGATGGCCCACCTGAGGGTGACCGACGAGGAGGCGAAGGCGCTCGTGGCGTACCTGAAATGGGTCTCGTCCATCGACACCAACGGCTTCCCGTACAACTTCAAGACGATCCAGCAGGGGGGCTGAACATGGCCGCGGCAGCAATCGGCGTGCTCGACACGAGCCATCTGAACGGCGGCCAGAAGCTCGCCGTGAAGTACTACACGGTCGCCATCGTGCTGTTCGTGGCGCAGGTACTGTTCGGCATCCTGGCCGGGCTCCAGTTCCTGTACCCGGACTTCCTGTATGGCGTGCTCGACTTCAACGTCAACCGCATGGTCCACATCAACGCGATGGTGGTGTGGATGCTGATGGGCTTCATCGGCTCGGTGTACTGGCTGCTCGAGGACGAGGCGGGCACCCCCGTGGTGGGCCTGAAGCTCGGGGAGATCATCTTCTACGTGCTGACGGGGGCGGTCGCCGTCGTCGTGCTGGTGTACCTGTTCGTGCAGGTGGGCCCCGGCAACGACATGACCCGCTGGTTCATCAACGAGGGCCGCGAGTACATCGAGGCCCCGCGCTGGGCCGACATCGGCATCGTCGTCGCGGTGCTCACCTTCTTCTTCAACGTGGTCGCCACGGTGATGAAGGGGCGCGCGACCGGCATCACCGGCGTGCTGATCGCGGACCTGCTGGCGCTCTTCGGCCTGTACCTCGCGGGGATGTTCTACACCACCAACGTGTCGATCGATCAGTACTGGTGGTGGTGGGTCATTCACCTCTGGGTGGAGGCCACCTGGGAGGTGCTGGTCGGCGTGATCATGGCCTGGGCGCTGATGACGGTGCTCGGCACGCGCCGCGTGGTGGTGCAGACCTGGCTCTACATCGAGGTCGCCCTGATGTTCGGCTCGGGGATCCTCGGGCTCGGGCACCACTACTTCTGGATCGGGACCCCCGACTACTGGTTCTGGATCGGCGGCTTCTTCTCCGCGCTCGAGCCGATCCCCCTGGTGGCGATGGTCGTGCACGCGGTGTACGACTCCGGCGCGCACAAGATGCGCAACTCCAACCACCCGACGCTCGGGTGGGTCATCGCGCACGCCTTCGGTAACTTCTTCGGCGCCGGGGTGTGGGGCTTCATGCACACGCTGCCCCAGGTCAACCTCTACACCCACGGCACCCAGTGGACGACCTCCCACGGGCACCTGGCGTTCTTCGGCGCCTACGCCACCATCAACATCGCGATGTTCTACGTGGCGGCCCAGAAGCTGCGGGGCAACGTCTGGATGGGGGCGGGCATCGCGGGGGCCTGGCGCTGGAAGTGGGCGCTCTTCCTGCTGAACGCCGGCATGCTCACGATGACGGTGGCGCTGCTCGCCTCCGGTTACGAGCAGTCGTTCATCGAGCGCGCGATCGAGGGCGCGACCTGGTCGGGCTACTTCGCCGGCCAGTCACACCCCTGGTTCGTGCAGGGCATGCAGTGGCGCATGTGGGGTGGCTGGGTGATGCTGCTCGGCCTGGCGCTGCTGCTCTGGGACCTCTTCACCATCGGTGCCGGCGAGACGCGCAAGGCGTACTCGCCGAGCGAGGACGAGGCCGCGCGGACCGCGGCCTGACCCGAGACGGCCGGGAGGCGCCTCGCGCCTCCCGGGCCGGCCTCCTGGGCCGGCCTCCGGGGTCGCCCGGTGACCGTCAGGAATTTCCTCGGCCGGAAGCGCCAGGCCCTCCTGCCCTCTCACGGGAGGGACCGGGCGCTTCCGGAGCGAGGATCCCCCCTCACCCCTGCAAGCGCCGACGCAGCGCGGAGCGGTCGAGCAGGACGATATCCTGGCCCCGCACCTCGATCAGTCCCTCTTCGCGCAGGCTCCCCAGGATGCGCGACAGGGTCTCCGGCTTGATGGACAGCCGGCCCGCGAGCACGTGCTTCGGGAGGTCCAGGTGCACCGTCTCCTGGGCGCGGGTGTCCTGGAGCAGGTAGCTCACGACGCGGAAGGTGGCGTTGTGCAGGCAGAGCCCCTCGACCTCGCTCACGAGCTCGTGCAGGTGCGCGCTCATGTTGGCCATCAGGCGCGAGCAGGTGTCGAAGGAGTGGCCGAGCGTCTCCCGGAAGGTCCCGCTGTCGATGGCGACGACCTCGGCGTCCCCGAGGGCCTCGGCGCACACGGGGTAGGCGTTGCCGCGCATGAACATCACCGCCTCGGCGAAGCTCCGCCCGGGGCCCACGATGTCCACCACCTTCTCCTGGCCGGCGGGGGAGAGCCGGTAGAGCTTGATCCGGCCGAAGCGCACGAGGAAGAAGCGGCTGGCCTTCTCGCCCTGCCGGAAGAGGACGTCGCCCCTCCGGAGCGGCAGGACCTCGGCCGTGGCCGCGACCTGCGCCAGGTCCTCCTGGGAGAGGGCGGAGAACAGGTAGTGCCTTCCGAGCTCGAACGCCGTGGCCTGGGGCCCCTTCATTTCCCCCCGCTCCCTCACCGCGCCGGGCCGGGCCGCCGGCACGCGCAGAGTCTGGCATCCCGGGCCACGGATCGCCACGGAGCCTGCCCCGGGCCATTGCGGCAGGCCAGGGGGTGGCTTACCCTGCGCGCCGGTCCGGTTGTGCCCGGAGGCTCCCCATGATTCCGCTCACGCTCACCGACCTGCCGAGTCCCCGCGAGGTGCTGACCTCTGCGGTGGAGAGGCTCGGGCGCGCCACCGCCCCCGTGCACGGCCTGTTCGCCCTGCCGACGCTGAACCGCCTGCTGGAGCAGCCCCTTCGGGAGGGACGCCTCGACTTCCTGGAGGGCCGCGTGGTGGCCCTGCGGGTGCGGGACCTCGGGGTGGATCTGCGGGTGAGCCTGGCCGGAGGGCGGCTGGTGGACTGTGCCTGCGGCGGGGAGCCGGGGCTCGTCCTCACCGGTGACGCCTACGACTTCCTCCTCCTGGCCACGCGCCGGGAAGACCCGGACACCCTGTTCTTCCAGCGGCGCCTGGCGATGACCGGGGACGCGGCGCTCGGGCTGCGGGTGAAGAACCTCCTCGACGAGCTCGAGGGCGGGGCTCTGCCCCCGGCCCTTCAGGCGCTGGTGGGGCGTGCCTTCGAGCTCTGGGAGCGCAGGCCCGGCTCGCCGCGCCAGTAGCCGTCGGCGAGACCGAGGGGGGCGAGGGGAAGGAGCCGGGCGACGCCGGCCTCGGGGGTCTCCTCGCCGGCCAGCACCGCGGCGAAGGCGGCGACCACCGCCTCCGTGTGGCGGTGGACCGGGGCGATCCGCAGCGAGTCCACGCCGAGCCGCTCCAGTTCCGGCACCTGCCCGAGCAGCTGGTAGATCTGCGCGGACTGCACCTGGACCCCGTTCAGGACCAGGAACGGGCTGTCGTCCTGGGTCTGCAGGGCGAGCCCGTCGGGGTACTCCAGGCACTTCAGCTGGCAGTCGTCCTTGGGCAGCCCGTGGGCCCGGGCGGTGAAGCAGCGGGCGGACTGGGCGAGGGGCAGACGCCCGAAGGCGAAGACCTCGGTCTCGATCGCCGCCGGGCGGCCCGCCTGGAACGCGGCGAGGGTCTCCCCGGAGAGTTCGAAGGGCATGACCCAGCGCCGCAGCCCGAGCCCGGCGAGGAACGCGAGCGCCTGCCCGTTGTAGACGTTCATCCCGGGACCCGCGACGAAGGGTCGGCCCCGGAGGGCGTGCAGCGCCGCCGCGTCGTTCGCCTCCACCAGGAACTCGCCGTTGCCGCAGATCCGCTCGATCGCGCGCCAGTCGGCGTCGGCCTCCAGGATGGTGGCGGTCGAGAGCACGACCTCCTTGCCCGCGGAGGCGAGCCGGCGGGCGAGCTCCAGCCACTCGGCGAAGCGCAGGTGCCGGCGCTTCGGGCAGACGACCTCGCCGAGATAGACCGTGTGGACGGGCCAGCGGGCGACTGCCTCGTAGAACTCGAGCAGCGCCTCGCCCGGCCAGTAGTAGGGGACGGGGCCGAGGGCGAGTCTCATCGCCATTGCCGGTCGTAGGCCCCGAGGGTGGTCTGGCTCCCCTCCGACAGGGCGCGCAACGCCGTCACCCAATCGGGCCGGGGACGATAGGTCTGCGGCGAGCGCTGGCAGGCGTCCATCGCCTCGCGCCACACCCGGGTGACCCGGGCGACGTAGGCGGGGCTGCGCTGGCGACCCTCGATCTTGATCGCCGTGACCCCGATCTCCTGCAGACGCGGCAGCAGGTCGAGGGTGTTCAGGCTGGTGGGCTCCTCGAGCGCGTAGTAGGGCGACCCCCCGGAGTGGTAGCGGCCCTTGCAGATCACCGGGTACCCCGCGTGCTCGCCGGCCCCGTAGCGGTCGATCAGCACGCCGCCCAGGCGCACCTCGAGGCCCGCGGGGGACTCGTCCCAGCGCACGTGCTCCGCCGGCGAGCAGGCCCCGCAGGTGTTCGGGGACTGTCCGGTGCAGTAGGAGGACAGCATGCAGCGGCCCTCCGCCATGATGCAGAGGCTCCCGAAACCGAAGACCTCCACCTGGGTGGGGCTCTTCTCCGCCACCGTCTGCACCTGTTCCACCGAGAGCACCCGGGGCAGCACCGCGCGGCGCACGCCGAAGTGCTCGTGGTAGAAGGCGAGCGCCGCGTGGCTGCTGGCCGAGGCCTGCACCGAGAGGTGCAGGGCCAGCTCCGGCCAGCGCCGTGACGCGTAGGCGAGGAGCCCCATGTCGGCGAGGATCAGGGCGTCGACGCCGAGCTCGGCCCCGCGGTCCACCGCCCCCTGCCAGCGTGCCCAGCCCGCCGGCTGGGGATAGGTGTTGATGGCGAGGAACACCCGCACCCCCCGCGAGTGGGCGTAGCGGATCCCCTCGTGGGCGTTGTCGGGGGTGAAGTTCAGGCCGGGGAAGTGGCGGGCGTTGGTGTCGTCCCGGAAGCCGAAGTAGACCGCGTCGGCCCCGTTGTCCACGGCGGCCTTCAGCGAGGGCAGGTTGCCCGCGGGGCAGACGAGCTCCATCGGCCGGTCCGTCCTCACAGCACCGCGGAGGCGTGGTCGGCGAGGCGCGAGCGCTCGCCCCGCAAGAGGGTCACGTGCCCGCTGTGGGCCCAGTCCTTGAACCGGTCCACGACGTAGGTGAGCCCCGAGGTGGTCTCGGTGAGGTACGGGGTGTCGATCTGGCCCACGTTGCCGAGGCACACGAGCTTGGTCCCGGGGCCGGCCCGCGTCACCAGGGTCTTCATCTGCTTGGAGGTCAGGTTCTGGGCCTCGTCGAGGATGAGGTAGCGGTTCAGGAAGGTCCGGCCGCGCATGAAGTTGAGGGAGCGGACCTTGACCCGCTGGGAGAGCAGGTCGGAGGTCGCCGCGCGGCCCCACTCGCCGCCCGCGGAGGTCTCGGTCAGGACCTCCAGGTTGTCCATGAGGGCGCCCATCCAGGGCGTCATCTTCTCCTCCTCGGTCCCCGGCAGGAAGCCGATGTCCTCGCCCACGGGCACGGTCACGCGGGTCATGATGACCTCGCGGTAGCGCTTGTGGTCGAGGGTCTGGGAGAGCCCGGCGGCGAGGGTGAGCAGGGTCTTACCCGTGCCCGCGGTCCCGAGCAGGGTGACGAAGTCGACCTCGGGGTCCATCAGCAGGTTGAGCGCGAAGCTCTGCTCGCGGTTGCGCGCCGTGATGCCCCACACCGCGTGGTGCGGGGAGCGGTAGTCCGTCGCGAGCTCGAGGGTCGCGCTCTCGCCCTCGCGGCTGCGCACGACCGCCTCGAAGTCCCGGGGCGGGCCCTGGTAGACGAACTGGTTCGGGTACCAGTCGCGGGTGATCGGACCGGTGACCCGGTAGAAGGTGCGGATGCCCTCCTTCCAGGATTCGACCGGCTCCGTGAGCCGGTCCCAGAAATCGCCCGGCAGCTCCGCCGTGCCCCGGTAGAGCAGGTTGACGTCGTCGAGGACCTTGTCGCTGTAGTAGTCCTCGGCGGGGATGCCGAGCACGTGCGCCTTGATCCGCAGGTTGATGTCCTTGGACACCAGGATGACGGCGGCGTCCTGGCGCTCGGTCTGCAGGGCCCGCGCGGTGGCCAGGATGGAATTGTCGAGGCGGCTGCCCGGCAGGCTCTCGGGCAGGCCGTCCGGGTAGGTGCGGGTCTGGAAGAACAGGCGGCCGCGGCCGGGGGCCCCGGCGCCCGCGTTTTCCGGCGCGGGCAGCTCGATGCCGTGCTCGATCCCGTGCCGATCGGTGCCGTCCACGAGCTCGTCGAGGAAACGGCTCGCCTGGCGGACGTTGCGCGCGACCTCCGAGACGCCCTTCTTGGCCCCGTCGAGCTCCTCGAGCACGACCATGGGCAGGTACACGTCGTGCTCCTGGAAGCGAAAGATGGCCGCCGGGTCGTGCATCAGGACGTTCGTGTCGAGCACGAACACGCGTCGGCCCGAGGCGTGCTTGCGCCCCATCCCGTTACTTGACCGGCGCGAGCATGGCGTCGAGGTTGAGCGCGTCGCAGAAGTCCATGAACTCCCCGCGCAGGGCCGCGATGGAGTGGTCGCCGGGGACGGCGACCGTCATGTGCAGGGAGAACATCGGGGCCCCGGTGTGGGGCGCCTGGTAGACCGTCGTGTAGAGGTCTTCGACGTTGATGTTGCGCTCGGAGAAGAAGTTGGTGATGTCGTGGACGATCCCGGGGTGGTCCATCGCCACCACCTCGACCGCGTAGGGGATGATGTTGCCCGCCCCCGCGCGGGTTTCGGTGCGCCGGCTCGTGATGGTGAGGCCGAGCTTCTCCTGGAGCTTCGGGAGCAGGTCCTCGATCTTCGCGATCGCGTTCCAGGTGCCCGAGAGCATCATGATCAGGGCGAACTCGTTGCCGAGCACGGTCATGCGGCTGTCGGAGATGTTGCAGCCGGCGTCGAGCACCGACTGGGACAGCGCCTTGACCAGGCCCGGGTGGTCGCGTCCGAGCGCAGCCACCACGAGGAAGTTCTCGTTGGGTTTTCCGCGGCGGGTAAGGGTCATCGGCTGGGGAATTCCGTCGGGCCGGCGGCGGCCGGCGCGCCAGGTTCGAGGGCGGTGATCGAAGGTGTGGAGGACGGCATGGAGAGTATACCGAAACCCACGGGCGACCAAGGGGAGAGCACCACGACCCGGGGTCTTCGGGGCGGATTTCTCCTTGTCTTGCCCCAAGCGGACCAAGTAGCATGATTGCCATGGCAACGCAAACTCCGGCCCCTTTCCGGGGCAGCATCGTGGCCCTCGTCACGCCGATGCGTGCCGACGGGGCAATCGATGACGAGAGCCTGGCGCGACTCGTCGAGTTTCACGTGGAGAACGGCACCGACGGCATCGTGGTCGTCGGCACGACCGGCGAGTCGGCGACGCTGGACACCCCGGAGCACTGCGGGCTCATCCGCCGGGTGGTCGAGCTGGCGGCGGGCCGGGTCCCCGTCATCGCGGGCACCGGCGCGAACTCCACGACGGAGGCCATCGAGCTCACCCGGTGCGGCAAGGAGGCGGGCGCGGACGCCTGCCTGCTGGTGACCCCCTACTACAACAAGCCGACCCAGGAAGGGCTGTACCGGCACTTCCGGACCGTCGCCGAGGCCGTCGACATCCCCCAGATCCTCTACAACGTCCCCGGGCGCACCGCCTGCGACATGCTGCCGGTGACCGTCGCCCGGCTGGCGAGCGTGCCGGGCATCGTGGGGATCAAGGAGGCGACGGGCAAGGTGGAGCGGGTCGCGGAGATCCTCGACCGCACCGGCGGGGCGATCTCGGTCTACAGCGGCGACGACGGCACCGCCCGCGAGGCGATCCTCGCCGGCGCCCGGGGCGACATCTCGGTGACGGCCAACGTGGCGCCGCGGCTGATGCACGAGATGTGCATGCTCGCGCTCGGCGGGGACCGCGAGGGGGCGCTCGCAGTGGACGAGCGGCTGATGCCGCTGCACAAGGCGCTGTTCGTGGAATCCAACCCGATCCCGGTCAAGTGGGCCCTCCACGAGATGGGCCTCATCCCCGAAGGGATCCGGCTTCCCCTCACCCCGCTCTCGGAGGGGCTCCGCCCGGTCATCCGGGAAGCCCTCGCCAAGGCGGGCCTGCTGTGAGTGCACGAATCATGACGCGAAGCGCCGTCTTCCCCCGGCTTTCCATCGCGCTGGCCTTGCTGGCCCTCGGCGCGCTGTCCGCGTGTGGCACCAAGGGAGGAGCCGGCGACCTCGTCAAGGACCGCCAGCTCGAGTACAAGTCCGCGCAGAGCATGCCGCCCCTCGAAGTCCCGCCGGACCTCAGCCGCTCGAGCATCGACGACCGGCTGGTGGTGCCTGACGCGGCCCCGCCCGGGGGCACGGCGCGCTACTCGGAGTATGCCGGCGAGCGTAGCGGCGCCGAGCGCATCGCGAAGGCGGGTGTCCTGCCCGAAGTGCCGGGAATCCGGGTCATGCGCGACGGGGACAAGCGCTGGCTGGTGGCCGACGGCGATCCGACCCGGTACTGGGAGCGGGTGCGGGCCTTCTGGCTCGAGAACGGTTTCACCCTGAAGATCGACAACCCGACGGCCGGCGTCATGGAGACGGACTGGGCGGAGAACCGCGCCAACATCGCGGACAGCTGGCTGCGCAAGCTCCTCGGCAAGGTCGGCGACTGGGCCCACTCCACGGCGACCCGCGACCTCTTCCGCACGCGCCTCGAGCGCGGCACCGGCGGCAACACGGAGATCTTCGTCAGCCACCGGGGGGTGGAGGAGGTCGTGCGCAGCGGCGTCTCCGAGACCACCGTCTGGCAGCCCCGACCCTCGGACCCGGGGCTCGAGGCGGAGATCCTGAACCGGATGATGGTGTTCCTCGGGGTGAAGAAGGAGCAGGCTGACAAGGCCATGTCCGGGAGCCAGACCCGCCCGGCCCAGGCGCGCCTGGAGCGGGACGCGGGCGGCCCGCTGCTCGTGGTCGACAACTCCTTCGAGCAGGCCTGGCGGCGCACCGGCCTCGCCCTCGACCGCATCGGCTTCACCGTCGAGGACCGGGACCGCTCCCGCGGCCTCTACTACGTGCGCTACATGGACCCGGTGGCGGGGATGAACAAGGAGCCCGGCTTCTTCGCCAAGCTCTTCGGTGCCGACGCGAAGGACGCGAAGGTCCAGTACGTGGTGACCCTGAAGGGCGATGGCTCGGCGACCCGCGTCGTCGTCGCCGACCCGAGCGGTGCCCGGGACGGCTCGAAGGCCGCGGAGAAGATCCTCACCCTGCTGGAGGAACAGCTGAAATAGCCGGAGGGGCGCGCCGGAAGGGCGCGCTGACGTCACCCCGGGGACGCCCCCGGGGGCCCGCGGGGGCGCAGCAGGGGGTCAGCCCTTGCGCCGGGCGTGGTGGACCATGCGCTGGCGGTGGCGGACCTGGCGGGGGGTGAGCTCGTTGCGCCGCCCGGCGAAGGGGTTGGCGCCCGTGCGCAGCTCGATCCGCACCGGGGTGCCCTCCAGGTCCAGGGCCTCGCGGAACCGCCGGGTGAGATAGCGCCGGTAGCTCTCCGGGAGCTGGTCCGCCTGGTTGCCGTGGATGACGACCACCGGGGGCCGCTGGCCGCCCTGGTGCGCGTAGCGCAGCTTGATCCGGCGCCCGTGCACGAGGGGCGGGGCGTGGGCCGCCACCGCGTCCTGCAGCACGCGGGTCAGCAGCGGCGTGGGCATCTTGCGGCTGCCCGCTTGCGCCGCGCGGTCCACGACCGCGAACAGCTCGCCGACCCCGCTGCCGTGCAGGGCCGAGATGAAGTGCGGGCGCGCGAAGTCCACGAAGCCGAGCCGGCGCTCCAGCTCCGACTTCACCCGCGCCCGCTCGTCGGGGGCGAGGCCGTCCCACTTGTTGACCCCGAGGACCAGGGCGCGCCCTGCCTCGAGCACGTGGCCGAGGAGGTGCAGGTCCTGCTCGGAGACCCCCTCCCGGGCGTCGAGCAGGAGCACGACCACGTCGGCGGCCTCGATCGCCTGCAGCGTCTTGACCACGCTGAACTTCTCGATCCGCTCGGCGACCCGTGCCCGGCGCCGCACGCCTGCCGTGTCGATGAGGACGTAGGGCCGGCCGTCGCGCCGGAAAGGGACCTCGACGCTGTCCCGGGTGGTGCCCGGCGCATCGAAGGTGAGCTGGCGCTCTTCCCCGACCATCCGGTTGACGAGGGTCGATTTGCCCACGTTGGGGCGGCCCACCACCGCGACCCGGACGCCTTCGGCCTCGGGGGCCGGACCTGCCTCGACCGGCCCCGGGGGCAGGGCCGCCTCGACCGCCTCGATGAGCGCCGCGGTGCCGTGGCCGTGGGCGGCGGAGACCGGGATCGGGGTGCCGAGGCCGAGTGCGTGGAACTCCGCCACTGCGCTCTGGGGGTCGAGGCCCTCGGTCTTGTTCACCACCAGGAGGACGGGACGGCCATAACGGCGCAGGCGCTCCACGGTTCGCTCGTCGCCCGGGGTGAGGCCCGCCCGCCCGTCCACCATCAGCAGGACCAGGTCGGCCTCCTCGACGGCCTGCAGGGCCTGGCGCGTGACCAGGGGGTCGAGCCCGTCCTCGCTCTCCGTGAGCCCGCCGGTGTCGACCACGATCCAGGGCCGGGCGCCGACGCGCGCGCGGCCGTACTGGCGGTCGCGCGTGAGGCCGGGCTCGTCCGCGACGAGGGCCTGGCGCGATCGGGTCAGGTGGTTGAACAGCGTCGACTTGCCCACGTTCGGCCGGCCGACGATGGCGACGACAGGGACCGTGCCTTCCGGCATGACGTGCCCTCGTTGGCGAAGAAGGGGCATTCGGCGCGGTCCCGGGAGCGGGCCCGTCAGTCTCCGGCCCGCAGCGCCTCCACGGTCCCGTTGCGGGCGTAGGCGTAGAGCACGCCGCCCGAGGCCTGCGGGGCCGAGTGGAAACCAGAGCTGTCGACCCGGTAGCGGGCGACGAGCTCGCCGTCCTCGCGCCGCAGCCAGTGCAGATAGCCTTCCAGGTCGCCCACGACCACGTACCGCCCCACCAGTACGGGCGCAGTCAGCCGGCGCCCCTTCATGCGGTCGTCCTTCCACACCACCTGGCCGTTGAATCGGTCGAGCGCCCAGAGGACGCCGTCCTCGTCGGACACGAAGACGAGGCGGCTGTCCACCGCGAGCCCCGCACTCGAGGAGAGGTCCTTCTGCCAGTAGGGCTTTCCGCTGCCGGGCTCGAGCGCCGCCAACTGGCCCCGGTAGGCAACGGCGTAGACCGCGTCCTCGGCGAGGGCGGGGGCGGAGTCGATGTCCACCATCCGCTCCAGGTCCGAGCGCCCGCGGGGGGAGGCGATGCGCGTCTCCCAGACCTGGCGCCCGTCGCGGGCGGCCACGGCGACGAGGCGGCCGCCGTCGAAGCCGTCGATCACGAGGTCACCGGCCACCACGGGGTCACCGGTGCCGCGCAGGGAGAGCAGGGGGACGCCCTTGTCGAAGACCCACAGCCGGCGCCCGCTCTGCACGTCCAGCCCGAACAGGCGCCCGTCCACGGTGCGCACCGCCACGATCCCGCTCCCGACCGCGGGCGGGGAGAGGACCTCGCTGCTGACCCGCGTCTGCCAGCGCACCGACCCGGACTCCACGTCCAGGGCCAGCACCTGTCCGTCCGAGGTGCCCACGACCACCGCGCCGCCACCCAGCGTGGGGCCCGCGGAGACCGGCGTGCGCGTGGCGGTCTCCCAGACCTCCTTGCCCGTCTCGGCTTCGAGCAGCGTCACGCGGCCCTTGGGGTCGGCGACCGCGACCCGCCCCCCGCGCACCGCGGCGCGCAGGTCAAGGACCTGCCCCTTGCTGCTCGCGCCGGCGTCGTGGGACCACAGGGCGCGCACCGTGACCCGGGGCGTGAAGTCCACGAGCGGCGCGGGCGCTCCGGCCTCGTCGCCGCCGAACCACCCGAGGCCCGAGCAGCCGCCGAGCAGGGTGGCGAGGGCGAGCAGGCCGAGGCGCCGGGTCACGACCGGCCCTCCCCGCCGGCCTCGGGCTGGCCGAGGTCGTCGAGCTTCATGCGGACCAGGGGCCGGGTGGGCGCGCCCTCGCCGAGGCCCTGAAGGGCCTCGAGGTACGCCCGGCGCGCGCCCGCGGTGTCGCCGCGGGTGGCGAGGACGTCGCCCCGGAGCTCCGCGAAGGCCGCGCGGAACGCGGCCGGCGCGTCGGCCGACGCGGTGGCGAGCGCCTCGTCGAGCTTGCCCTGGGCGAGCAGGACCCGGGCCTTCTGGAGCCTTGCCGCGGGGACGAGCTCGCCCATGAAGGCGCCGTCGATGACCCGGTCCAGATGGCGGGCCGCGGCGTCCAGGTCTCCCTGCCCGGCCGTCAGGCGGGCGAGGAGCAGGGAGGTGAGGCCGGCGTAGAGGCTGCGGGGGTGGTGCTCCAAGAGCTGCTCCCCCAGCAGGACCGCGCTCTGGCGGTCACCCGCGGTCGCCTCGGCGAGCACGTTTTCGTAGCGCAGCGAGGCGGTGGCCGCCTGGCGGTGCTCGTAGTCCTGCCAGGCACGCCAGCCGAACACGGCCGCGAGCCCCAGGCCGGCCCCGAGCACGATGGACTTCCCGTTTTCCTTCCACCACTTGCGCAGGGCCTCTACCTGCTCCCGGTCGCTGTCGTAGATGTCGACCACGTTCGTCTCGCTCCTGTCCGGTCCCTTGCTGCCGTGGCGCCGTCGGATGCGCCCCGGTCGTACGTGCGGCGCAGGTCCGCATCCCGGCGGGTCGGTTTACCCCTGCGCCAGCCCGAGGACGCCCGCCAGGTAAGCCCCCAACGCCGCAAGGGGCACCTGCTCCTGGGGCGCGTCCTGGCGCAGCCGCTTGACCGACACCTCGCCGCGGGCCCGTTCCTCGTCGCCCAGGATGAGCGCGAGCTCCGCCCCGCTGCGGTCGGCCCGCTTGACCTGGGTCTTCAGGCTGCCGCCGCCGCAGTTCACGACGAGCCTCAGCCCCCCGAGCGCCTCGCGCAGGTCCTCCGCGAGCCGCAGGGCCTCGGTCTCCGCCCCCGCGGCCGCCACCACCAGGTAGGCGTGCGGGAGGTGGTGCCGGGGCTGCGCGCCCGCCTCGAGCAGGGCGATGATGCGCTCGAGCCCGATGGCGAAGCCCGCGGCTGGTGTGCGCCGCCCGCCGAGCTGCTCCACCAGGCCGTCGTACCGGCCGCCCGCGCAGACGGTCCCCTGGGCGCCCAGGCGGTCGGTGGTCCACTCGTACACCGTCTTCTCGTAGTAGTCGAGACCCCGCACCAGACGGGGGTTGACCCGGTACGCCACGCCGGCGCGCTCGAGCATCTCGAGCAGGCCCTCGAAGTGGATCCGGGAGGATTCGTCCAGGTACTCGGCGAGCCGCGGCGCCCCCTCGATCAGGGGCTGCATCTCCGGGACCTTGCTGTCCAGCACGCGCAGCGGGTTGCCCTCGAGCCGGCGCTGGCCGTCCTCGTCGAGCTGGTCGAAGTGCGCCCTCAGGTAGTCCACCAGCACGGCCCGGTAGGCGGCGCGCGCGGCCGGTGTGCCGAGCGAGTTCACCTCCAGGGTGAGGCCCTCGAGGCCGAGCCGGCGCCAGATGCGCGCGCCGATCAGGATCTGCTCCGCGTCCACGTCGGGGCCCTCGAGCCCGAAGGCCTCGACCCCGAACTGGTGAAACTGGCGGTAGCGGCCCTTCTGGGGGCGCTCGTGGCGGAACATCGGCCCCTGGTACCAGAGCCGCTGCTCGCTGCGCGCCAGCCCGCTCTCGACCACGGCCCGCACGCAGCCTGCCGTCCCCTCCGGGCGCAGGGTGAGACTGTCCCCGTTGCGGTCGGTGAAGGTGTACATCTCCTTCTCGACGATGTCGGTGACCTCGCCGATGGACCGCGCGAAGAGCTCGGTGCGCTCCACGATGGGGAGCCGGACCTCCTGGTAGCCGTAGGCCGCGAGGACCTCGCGCGCGGTGTCTTCCAGGAGCCGCCAGTAGGGTGTGGCGTCCGGCAGGACGTCGTTCATCCCGCGGATGGACTGGATCAGGCGCTGCACGGGGTGGGCGACCTCGATGCCGGGCAGGGGACCCGCGCTGACTCAGCCGCCCACGGTGAAGCGGGCGATGTCGCGGGAGGTGAAGGGCGCATGGTCGAAAAGCGCGCCATTGTACTCGACCTGCGCGTCCCGGGCATAACCGAGGATCACGCGAAACGGCGGCGTCCCGCTCAGCGAGAGCACCTGGCCGCCCTTGGCCTGGTTGAAGTACAGCCGTTTGCCGCCGCGCTCGTAGACCTCGACCCAGGAGTCGTGCTTGAAGCGCAGCACCAGGCGGTTCGGACCGCCTTCCGGGACGGCGGGAGCGGTGGGCAGCGGCTCTGCGGCGGCGCTCGCCGCGCTCGCCCCGGGCGGTGTCGCGGGCGCGGCCGCGCCGGTGCCGGCCGGTGGGGTGGGAGCCGTGCCCGCCGCGACCGCAGGGACCGCTGCCGCGGGCGGGGGCGGAGTCCCTGTCACGGCCGGGCTCGCCGCGGGTGCGGACGGGGGCGCGGCCGCAGGCCCGGTCACCGCAGGGGCGGCCAGGGCGGTGGGTGGGGTGGTGCCGGCCTGGTCGAGCGGCACCGGCTCCGGGGTGCGCTCGTAGCGCCACCACAGCACACCGAGCGTGACCAGTGCGGCCACGACGACGTAGGTCATGAGCCGCACGGGCGGGTCCGAGCTGCGGACCTCCTGGCGCCGGGACAGGTCGGCCACCAGCCCCGGCGGGGTGTGTCCCTCGCGGTCGTAGGCCTCGACGATGGGGCCGGCGGGCAGGCCGAGCAGCCGCGCGTAGCTCCGCAGGTAGCCTCGCACGAAGGTCGGCTCCGGGAGGGAGCGGTGGTCGTCGCGCTCGAGGGCGTCCACGACGCGGCGGTCCAGTCGCAGGCGCACCGCCACGTCGTCCTGGCTGAGCCTCGCTGCCGTGCGCGCCTCGCGCAGACGGCGCCCCGGACTCTCGGAGCCGTCCTCGACCGCGCCGGGGATGTCGAAGGGATGGACTGTCACTTGGTGCGTCCCAGGGAGACCTCACGGGCCTCGGCAGAGTCGGGGAAACGGGACCTCAGGAGCCCTGCGTAGTTTGCCGCGGCCCGGGTGTCGCCGAGCGCGCGCTCGATGCGGACCGCGAGGGCGAGGCTCTGGGCGCCCGGTTCGGTGGCGTCGTGGTAGCGATTGAGGAGGCCGCGCGCGGCGTCGGCCCGCCCCTGAGCGAGGCTGAGCTCCGCCAGGGCGAGCAGGGCGGGTGGGAACGAAGGCCTCGCCGTCAGGGCCTGGCGCAGGTACTCCTCCGCCCGGGCCGGCGCCCCGTGCCGGCTCATGCAGAGCCCGGCGTTGGTGTAGGCGATCTCCGGTGTCTCGTAGCCGCGGTTCTCCGCAGCGTGCCGGAACTGCTCCTCGGCCTCGGGCACCCGGTCGAGCCGGCAGAGGAAGTTGCCGAAGTTGGTCGCGATGGAGGCGTTTTCGGGCGCGAGCCGCAGGGCGTCCCGGAAGTGCGACTCGGCCGCCTCGTTCTCCCCGAGGCGGTCGTAGAGCACGGCAACGGCCAGGTGGGCGTCGGGCGAGTCGGGGTCGGCCTTGACGGCCCGGCGCAGCTTGTCGAGGGCGATGTCGGTCTTGCCCTCCTGCAGATAGCCGATGCCGAGCTGCAGGTTGATCTGGGCGAGGCGCGCGGCCCGCGTCTCCGGGTCCAGGGTCTGGCCGCCGGCGCAGCCCGCCAGGGCCGCCGCGGCGGCGAGCGCGAGAAGGATCCCTCTGGTCATTGCCCGCCACCCTCCGCGTAGACCGGATACGGGCAGGATAGCCGGGCCCGGCGCGGACGCGCCAGCACCCGGCCCACCAGCTGCCCGCAGGCGGCGTCGATGTCCTCGCCGCGGGTCCTGCGGGTGATGGTCATCAGCCCCGCCTCGAGCAGGACCTCCCGGAAGCGGTCGACCACGGCGACCGCGGAGCGGGCGTAGCCCGACTCCGGGAACGGGTTGAAAGGGATCAGGTTGACCTTGGCGGGCCGGTCGCGCAGCAGCGCGGCGAGTTGCCGGGCGTGCTCGAGCGAGTCGTTCACCCCCGCCAGCATGACGTATTCGAAGGTCACCACCGACTTCGGGGCCTCCGCGACGTAGCGCCAGCAGGCCTCGAGGAGCTCGCGGATGGGGTACTTGCGGTTGATGGGGACCAGCTGGTCGCGCAGGGGGTCGTTCGGGGCGTGCAGCGACACCGCCAGGCTGACCGGGCACTCGACCCGCAGGCGCTCGAGCGCGGGCACCACCCCGGCCGTGCTGAGGGTCACCCGCCGGCGGCCGAGGCCGAAGGCGAGGTCGTCGAGCAGGAGCTGGAGGGCGGGCAGGACCTGGTCGAGGTTGAGCAGTGGCTCGCCCATCCCCATCAGGACGACGTTGGTGAGCGGGCGCCCGGCGCCCCCCGCCGCCAGCTCGCGCCGGGCCTGCCAGACCTGGCCGACGATCTCGGCGGTGGTGAGGTCGCGGTTGAAGCCCCGGTAGCCGGTGGAGCAGAAGCTGCAGCCGAGGGCGCACCCCACCTGGGAGGAGATGCAGAGGGTCCCGCGCTCCTCGTCGGGGATGTAGACGGTCTCGACGCAGTTGCCGTCGTCGAGGCCCATCAGCCACTTCCAGGTCCCGTCCACGGACTGCTGGCGGCCCGCCACCGGCGGCGGCTCCACCCGGGCCGTCTCCTGGAGCCGGGCGCGCAACGCCCGGCTCAGGTCGGTCATCGCCTCGAAATCGAGCACGCCCCGGTGGTAGACCCACTTCAGGACCTGGGTCGCGCGGAAGGGTTGTTCGCCGAGCCCGGCGAAGAACTCCCGCAGCGCCGCGGGGCTCAGGCCGAACAGGTTCACGCGGGGCTCGGGCACGGCCTCAGCGGGTCCGTTTGCAGATCTCTTCCGGCCGGAAGAAATACGCGATCTCGGTGGCGGCGGTCTCCGGCGCGTCCGACCCGTGCACCGCGTTCTCCTCCACGCTGGTCGCGTAGTCGGCCCGGATCGTCCCGGGCGCGGCCTTGGCGGGGTTGGTGGCGCCCATCACCTCGCGGTTGCGGGCGATGGCGTTTTCGCCCTCGAGCACCTGGACCATCACCGGGCCGGAGGTCATGAAGGCAACCAGGTCCGCGTAGAAGGGCCGCTCCCGGTGGACGGCGTAGAAGCCTTCGGCCTGCTCCCGGGTGAGGTGCAGCATCCGCGCCGCGACGACCCTGAGGCCCGCCTTCTCGAAGCGGGAATAGATCTCGCCGATCACGTTCTTCGCGACCGCATCGGGCTTCACGATGGACAGCGTGCGCTCAATCGCCATAGGTCTCGTTTCCTTGAAGGAGGACAGGGGCGGGGCCCCGCGCGGCCCGGCCCTTCAGCGTGGCCCGCCCGCGGGGCGGGCGGTCGCGGCTCCGCCCGGGCGGCCTCAGTACCGCCCGTGCTGCTTGGTGATGTAATTCGCCATCTCGACGTACTGGGCGTTCATCCGGCGCAGGATCTGGTGCACCGCCTGGACGATGGCCTGCATCAGCCGGTACACGATCCAGGGCTGGTCCTGCAGCAGGGCCTCGACCCGGTCCCGGTCGAAGCTGATGACCCCTGCCTCACCCACCGCCCGCAGGGTCGCGCTGTGGGGGCGGCCCGTGACGAAGCCCATCTCGCCCGCCAGGTCGCCCGGGCGCAGGAGCGCGAGCGTGGTCCACTCGCCGCACCCGCAGTCCCGCGTCACCGCAATCATGCCTTCGGTGACGAGGTGGAAGGCGCGGTCGGTGTGGCCTTCCGCAATCAGGACCTCGTCCGCGGCCAGCCGGCGGGCCTCGCCGATCCCGGCCAGGGTCCGGCACTGCTCGTCGTCCAGCTGGGCCGCCAGGGAGGACCCCCGCAGCGTGTCGTAGACGGTCGACGGATCCATCGCCCGTGCCTCGCCAGTCACCCGATCGAGCCAGTAAGTTTGGCGGGGAACGGCGGGGACTGCAACGAGATCAGGACGGCATGTCGAAGGTGACCGCGGTCCGGCTGCTGCTCATCTCGTGGGGCCCGCAGGTGACGACCGCACCCCGGTCCTGGCGCCGCGCGACCTCCTTCACCCCGTCCCGGGCCACCAGGGTGGCGAGACTCACCCCGTTCAGGAAGCGGTGGATGTGCTCGCTCAGCTCGCACCAGAGCTCGTGGGTGAGACAGCGCTGGTCGGCCTGACAGTTGCCGCGCCCGCCGCAGCGCGTGGCGTCCACCGACTCGTCCACCGCCTCGATGACCTCGGCCACGGCGATGTCCTGGGCCGGGCGCCCCAACCGGTATCCGCCACCGGGGCCCCGGGTGCTCTCCACCAGGCCCTTGCGTCGCAGCCGCGAGAAGAGCTGCTCCAGGTAGGAGAGCGAGATCGCCTGGCGGCGGGAGATGTCGGCCAGGGTCACCGGGCCCTCGTCCCGGTGGAACGCCAGGTCCAGCATGGCAGTGACGGCGTAGCGCCCTTTGGTGGTGAGCCTCATGTGGGGAACCCCGCGCGGATGCCTTCCGGCTGGATGTGCCTGCGACGATCTGCCTACGATGCGCCTACCATGGCATTACTGACATCCTCAGTCAACTATTGGCCGCAGGTTCTCCCTTGGGCCCTCCCGACGGTCCTCCGGCCCCTCCTGCCACGGCTTCTCCGGTCGGCTCCCCGGTCGGTTCGTCCGCTTGCTTCTTCGGCTTCTTCTTCCGGGGAGCGGCCGGCCTCTTCCGCGGGCGGGGCTTCGGCTTCTCCTCCGCGTCCCGGGGGACGCCCTCCTCTGCGTCCAGGGGGGCGCTCGCGGGCTCCACCCGGCAGGCCCCGAGCGCGGGCAGCTCCACGTCCGGCACCTCGGCCCCGAGACGGCGCAGGGTCTCGCACATGAGCTCCAGCTTGCGGTCGGTGGCGTGCAGGTGGTCCAGCATGCAGTTGATGGCGTTGGCCACGGGGTCCGGCATGCTCTGGGTGACGCCGTAGGCGTCGAAGCCCATGCGCTGGGCCATCTGCTGGCGGTGGCCGGGTGGGGCCTCGCGCGGCTGCACCACGTGGCCCGGGATGCCCACCACCGTCGCGCCGGGCGGGACGTCCTTGACCACCACCGCGTTCGAGCCGATGCGCGCGCCGTCGCCCACCGTGATCGGCCCGAGCACCTTGGCGCCCGCGCCCACCACCACGTTGTTGCCGAGGGTGGGGTGGCGCTTGCCCTGCTGCCAGGTGGTGCCGCCCAGCGTCACGCCGTGGTAGAGCGTGCAGTCGTCGCCCACCTCGGCGGTCTCGCCGATCACCACCCCCATGCCGTGGTCGATGAAGCACCTGCGCCCGATGCGGGCCGCGGGGTGGATCTCGATGCCGGTCAGCACCCGCGCGATGGTGGAGAGCCAGCGCGCGAGCCAGCGCAGGTCGACGTTCCAGAGGAAGTGGTGGCCCCGGTGCAGCAGCACGGCGAGCACGCCCGGGTAGGTGGTCAGGACCTCGAACGAGTTGCGCGCCGCGGGGTCGCGGGCGAAGACGCTCTGCAGGTCATCGAGGAGGCGCTCGAACATGCGCGCGAAGTATACCCGGCCTGCATCGAGCGGGCGGGGCGGGGGTGCGGTGCCCTCGAAGGCGGGGGCGGCCATGGGGTACAGTCTGCACATGGGAAACGAGTCCGCAAGCGCCATCCCCGCAGGGGTCATCCCCGCGGGCGCCATCCGGCGCCGCCCCTCCCTCGCGACGCGCGTGGGCGGGGTGCTCATCGGCGGGGGCGCCCCCGTCGTCGTGCAGTCCATGACCAACACCGGCACCGCCGACGTGGCGGCGACCGTGGCCCAGGTGGCGGCCCTCGCCCGGGCCGGTTCGGAGCTGGTGCGGATCACCGTGGACACCGCCGAGGCGGCCGCCGCGGTGCCCCGGATCCGGGAGGCCCTCGATCGGCAAGGCGTGGCGGTCCCGCTCATCGGCGACTTCCACTTCAACGGCCACAAGCTGCTCGCCGACCACCCGGCCTGCGCCGAGGCGCTCGCCAAGTACCGCATCAACCCCGGCAACGTGGGCCGCGGCAGCAAGCGTGACCTGCAGTTCGCGACGCTCGTCGAGCTGGCCTGCCGGCACGAGCGTCCGGTGCGGATCGGCGTCAACTGGGGCAGCCTCGACCCCGAGCTGGTGGCCCGGATGATGGACGAGAACGCGGCCCTCGCCGAGCCCCGGGAGGCGGCCGAGGTCATGCGCGCGGCGATGGTGCGCTCGGCGCTGGAGAGCGCGGCGCAGGCCGTGGAGCTCGGCCTCCCGCCCGAGCGCATCGTGCTCTCCTGCAAGATGAGTGCGGTCCAGGACCTGGTGGCGGTCTACCGGGACCTCGCCCGGAGCTGCGAGTACCCCCTGCACCTGGGCCTCACCGAGGCGGGCATGGGCGTGAAGGGGATCGTGGCCTCGACGGCGGCCCTCGCCGTGCTCCTGCAGGAGGGGATCGGCGACACCATCCGGGTCTCGCTGACGCCCGAGCCGGGGGGCGACCGGGCCGCCGAGGTACGGGTCGCCCAGGAGGTGCTGCAGTCCATGGGCCTGCGCGCCTTCGCCCCGACCGTGGTCTCCTGCCCTGGGTGCGGGCGCACCGCGAGCACCTACTTCCAGGAGCTCGCCCGGGACATCGAGGCCTATCTGCGCCGCCAGCTCCCCGAGTGGCGCCAGGAGCTCCCCGGGGTGGAGCACCTGACGGTGGCGGTGATGGGCTGCGTCGTGAACGGGCCGGGCGAGAGCAAGCACGCCGACATCGGGATCAGCCTGCCCGGGACCGGGGAGCACCCGGTGGCCCCCGTCTACGTGGACGGCGAGCGGGCGGTGACGCTGCGCGGGGACCGCATCGCCGAGGAGTTCCAGGCGCTGGTGGAGGCCTACGTGCGCGAGCGCTTCGGGCGGGGTGTCTCCCACGGCTGAGGGGACGGCGCCCCGCGGGCTGCGCCCCCGCCGCCTCGGGCGGGTGGAGTACGCGAGCGCCTGGGAGGCCATGCGCCGCTTCACCGCCGAGCGGGGCCCCGCCACCCTGGACGAGGTCTGGCTGCTGGAGCACCCGCCGGTCTACACCCTCGGCCGGGCCGGTCGGGAGGAGCACGTGCGGGACCCGGGCGCGATCCCGGTGGTGCGCTCGGACCGCGGGGGGCAGGTGACCTATCACGGCCCGGGGCAGCTCGTGGCCTACGTGCTGGTGGACCTCGGCCGGCGGCGGCTCGGGGTGCGGCGCTTCGTGGGGCTCCTGGAAGAGGCGGTCCTCGACACCCTGGCCGCGGGCGGCGTGGCCGGGGACCGGCGGGCGGGCGCCCCCGGCGTCTACGTGCAGGGGCGCAAGGTCGCCTCGCTCGGCCTGCGGGTGCGCCAGGGGCGCACCTACCACGGCCTCGCCCTGAACGTGGATCTGGACCTGGAGCCGTTCGTCCGCATCGACCCCTGCGGGTACCGGGGGCTCGCCGTCACGCGCCTGCGGGACCTGGGCGTCCCCTGGGGGGTGGAGGAGGCCGGGGAGCGGCTCCTCGCGGCGCTCGGCCGGCGGCTGGGCGATGCAAGCGGCGCCCCGTGCGCTACCATCCCCGGCCCGGACCCGGGGTAGGAGCCTCGCCCGATGTCTCTCGGACCCTTGATGATCGACCTCGCGGGCACCGAGCTCAGCGCGGAGGAGCGCGACCTGCTGCGCGACCCCCGGGTGGGCGGTGTGATCCTGTTCAGCCGCAACTTCGTGGACCCGGGCCAGCTCGCCGCGCTGGTCGCCGAGGTGCACGGAGTGCGCAGCCCCCCGCTCCTGGTGGCGGTCGACCACGAGGGCGGGCGGGTGCAGCGCTTCCGGGGCGGTTTCACGGTGCTGCCGGCCGCGGCCCGCTACGGCGAGGTCTACGACCACGCCCCCGCGAGGGCCCTGCAGGTCGCCGAGACCGGGGGTTGGCTGATGGCGGCCGAGCTCCGGGCGGTCGGGGTGGACCTCAGCTTCGCCCCCGTGCTGGACCTCAACCGCGGCGTGAGCCACGTCATCGGCGACCGTGCCTTCCACGCCCGCCCGGAGGTCGCCGCCGAGCTGGCGCGCGCCTTCATGCGGGGGATGCAGCGGGCCGGGATGGCCGCGGTGGGCAAGCACTTCCCGGGGCACGGCAGCGTCGCGGCGGACTCGCACGTGGCGTTGCCCGTGGACCGGCGCCCCCTCGCGGACATCCGGGCGGAGGACCTGCTGGTCTTCGAGCGCCTGGTGCACTACGGCCTGCCGGCCATCATGCCGGCACACGTGGTGTTCCCCGCGGTGGACGACCGCCCGGCGGGGTTCTCCCGGGTCTGGTTGCAGGAGATCCTGCGGGGGCAGCTCGGGTTCCAGGGCGCTATCGTGAGCGACGACCTGAGCATGGCCGGCGCGACCTTCGTGGCGAGCCGGGGGGACCGGGCGCACGCGGCCCTGGAGGCGGGGTGTGACCTGCTGTTGCTCTGCAACGACCGCGAGGGGGCCGGCGAGGTACTGGACGCGCTCGCGGGCTACCGCAACCCGGTATCCCAGGCGCGCCTCGCGCGCCTGCACGGCCGCGGACACGGGCTGCGGGGGGACCTCCTGGCGAGCGCCGGGTGGCGCGACGCCGCGACCCTCATCGCCCGCCTGGAGCGCGAGCCCGAGCTCGCCCTCGGCGACGACGGATTGGCTTGAAACGTTTCGTCAGTGCAGCACCGAGGACAGCAGGGAGCGGTAGCGCGACACCAGGGGGCCGGAGCCGCCCAGGAGGTCGAACACCGTGACCATCGACTTGCGCGCGGCGTCGCCGCGGAAGTGGCGGTCCTGCTGCAGGATGGAGTACAGCAGCTCGAGCGCCCCCTCGTAGTCGGAGGTCAGGACCCGGTGCGCGGCCAGGTGGTAGCGGGCCTCGAGGTCGGAGGGCTGCGCGGCCACCTGCCGCTCGAGCGCGGCGCGGTCGGGTGCCTCCTGGACCAGGCGGGCGAGCGCGAGGCGGCTCTGCATCGTGGTCACGTCGGGGTCGAGCTGGCGGTTGGCCGGGAGCCCCCGCAGGACTTCCTCGGCCTCGGCGAACCGGCTGAGGTCTCCCAGGACCCCGGCGAGGTCCATGGGCACGCGGGGGTTCTCGGGGTCCTGGGCGAGGGCCTTGCGCAGGAGCGCCACCGCCGTCTCGCCCTGTCCCTCGGCGTGTGCCGCGAGGGCCTGCTCGCGCAGGGTGTCGGACTCGCGGGCGACGTGGACGGAGAGGAACTCCTGCACCGCCCCTGCGGGCAGGGCGCCCATGAACTCGTCCACCACCTGCCCGTCCCGGAAGAGCTTGACCGTCGGCAGGCTGCGCACCCCGTAGCGGGCGGCGAGCTCCTGTTCCACGTCGGTGTCGACCTTCGCCACCAGCAGCTTGCCCTGGTAGTCCTCGGCGACCTTTTCCAGCACCGGCGCCAGCATCCGGCAGGGCGCACACCAGGACGCCCAGAAGTCCACGAGCACCGGCGCGCGGCGCGAGGCCTCGAGGACCCGTTCCTGGAAGGCCGCCTCGCTGACGTCGAACACGAAGGGAGATGGACTCATGGACCCCGCCGCTCCTTGCGCGCGCCTCACAGGGCGCAGCACTGCAAATCGAACTCCACGTCCTCGCTCACCTGGGTGGGGCGCGCCTCGGGGCCGCCGCTGGTGAGGAAACGCACCGTGAACCGATGGCGTCCGGCGCTGATCTCCGGGAACATCGGCGCGTTGGTCGGGATGAAGACCCGGATCATCTGGTAGGGCACCGCCGGGTCGATGTTGCGCTGGAAGAACCCGGCCGCGGCGACCTCCCGGGTGGGGCGGGCGCTCTGGCGGATCAGCCGCAGGCTGACCGTGATGGCCTCCCGCACCAGGTCGAAGACCCCGAGCCAGGCCTGGAGCTGGACCACCCGCTCCTCGGCCGGGCGCTCGAGCCAGTACTGGTAGGCCGGGATGTCGAAACTGCAGGTCCCGGCCGGGATGCTGCTGCGCTGGCGCACGGCCGAGAGCAGCTCGTTCTGGCGCAGCTCGGAACCGGGGACGCTGTCCACCGCACGCAGCGCGAGCAGGGGTTGCCGGACCTCGTCCAGCGCCCGGTCCAGCCGCTCCAGGTCCACCCCTCGGTTGTTGCGCAGGCCCTCGAGCTTCGCCACGTGGCGCTCGAGCTCCTTGATGAGCTCCGCCTTCAGGTCCGCGCGCGTGAGCAGGGCGAGGATGTCGAGCGTCGCCTCGAGGCTCGAGCGGCTGTCCCAGATGCTCGACCCCTCGAGCCGGTAGGACGCCCGCTCGAAGAGGAACTCCAAGCGGAGCATCGACCGGATCCGCTCGTTCAGCGGCTGCTCGTATGCCGTGTGGCGGGCTTTCTGCACCGACCGTCCCCCACGCTGCGCCGGGCCTCGCGTGCGGAGACCCCGGACGAGCCGAGTAGCCCGAAATTCTCCCCTATCGTCCCTCCGGCCGCAAACCGGCCTGGGCGAGCCGGCGGTAGCGGTGGTGCAGGGCCTCGACCTCGCGGCGCAGGCGGGCCGTGGCGCCCGTGTTGCGCACCACGTCGTCGGCCGCCGCGAGCCGCTCCGCGCGCGCGGCCTGGGTCCGGAGGATCGCGCGGGCGGCCTCGGGCGTCACGCCGTCCCGGGCGCAGACCCGCTCTACCTGCAGCGACTCGGGGGCGTCCACGACCAGCACCCGGTCCACGAGGTGGCGCTGGCCGCGCTCCACCAGCAGGGGGATGACGAGCAGACAGTACTCCGCATCCGTGGCCCGGGCGAGGGCCTCCATGCGGGCCCGGATGCGTGGGTGCAGGATGGCCTCCAGGCGGGCCCGCGCGGTGTCGTCGGCGAAGATGCGGGTGCGCAGGTGCGCCCGGTCGAGCCGGCCGTCCGGGCCGAGCACCCCGGGGCCGAAGGCGCCGACGACCTCGGCGAGGGCCGGAGCGCCGGGCTCCACGACCTCGCGCGCCACGAGGTCCGCGTCGAACACCGGGACCCCGAGGGAGGCGAAGATCTCGGCGACGGTGCTCTTCCCGGCCCCGATCCCTCCGGTCAGCCCGATGCGCAGGTGGCAGGCCAATGGGAGCCGTCCTTCCTCAGGCCACCGCGCCGAGGTAGGCCTCCGCGAGGCGGCTGCCCCAGAGCAGCGCGGCCCAGCCCCCGAGGGCCAGGTAGGGGCCGAAGGGGATGGGGACGTTGCGGTCGTGGCCGCGGAACAGGATGAGCGCGACGCCCACCAGCGCCCCGCCGAGGGAGGCGAGCAGCACAATCACGGGCAGGGACTGCCAGCCGAGCCAGGCGCCCAGCATGCCCAGCAGCTTGAAGTCGCCGTAGCCCATGCCTTCCTTGCCCGTGAGGAGCCGGAACGCGTGGTAGACGGTCCAGAGGAGCCCGTAGCCGGTGATGGCGCCGAGGACGCTCGCCTCGAGCGGCGCGAAGAGCCCGCCCAGGTTGAGCGCCACGCCGAGCCAGAGCATCGGCACGGTGATGACGTCCGGGAGGACCTGCTCGTCCAGGTCGATGAAGGCGAGGGCGACGAGGGCCCAGGTGAGGACGAGGGCCGCCGCGGTCTGGGCGCTCACCCCGAAGCGCCACGCCACCGCGACGGACAGGAGCGCCGTGAGCGCCTCGACCAGCGGGTAGCGCAGGGGGATGCGGGTCTTGCAGGCGCGGCAGCGCCCGCCGAGCCAGAGAAAGCTCAGGATCGGCACGTTCTCCCAGGCGGAGATGGGGTGCCCGCACTGCGGGCAGCGCGAGCGCGGTACCACCAGGTCGAAGCGCTCGGCCGCCGGCGCGGGGACGGCCTCTTCCCCCGCGAGCTCGGCACACTCCGCCTGCCAGGAGCGTTTCAGCATCACCGGAAGGCGGTGGATGACCACGTTGAGGAAGCTGCCGACCAGGAGGCCGAGGACCGCGACGATGGCGTAGAACGCCGCGGGCTCGGCCGCCAGCCGGGAGAGGGTCTCGCTCAATGGCCTGCGCCCCGGTGTGCGCCCCGGGGTGTGCTCCGCTGTGTGCTCCGGTCTGCGTCCTGGCCCACGCCCTTGCGCCTCTGCGTCTCTGCGGTCGATTCCCGCCGAGGCATCAGATGACCTCGCCCATCTTGAAGATGGGGAGGTACATGGCGACGACCAGCCCGCCGATGACGACGCCGAGGACCGCCATGATGATCGGCTCCATCAGACTCGAGAGCGCGTCGACCAGATTGTCGACCTCCGCCTCGTAGAAATCCGCGACCTTGCCGAGCATCTGATCGAGCGAGCCGGACTCCTCGCCGATGGACACCATCTGCACGACCATGTTCGGGAAGAGCCCGCTCTCGCGCATCGTCGCCTGCAGCTGGGTGCCCGTGGCGATGTCGTCGCGCATCTTCAGGATCGCCCGCTCGTAGACGACGTTGCCCGAGGCGCGGGCGACGGACTCCATCGCCTCGACGAGCGGCACGCCGGCCGCGAACATCGTGCTCAGCGTGCGCGCGAAGCGCGCGATCGTCCCCTTCATCTGGAGCTCGCCGAAGAGCGGCACCTTCAGGGACAGCCGGTCGAGCACGTCGCGGAAGCCGCGCGAGCGCCTGCGGCCCTGGAGAAAGGCGAAGACCCCGATCCCGAGGGCTCCGAAGATGGCCCACCAGTACGCGACGAAGAAGTCCGAGACCTTGATGACCATCTGGGTCATCGCCGGCAGGTCGCCGCCGAAGCTCGTGAAGAGTGAGGCGAACTGCGGGATCACGAAGATCATCAGGATCGCCGTGATCACGAAGGCCACCACCATGATGGCGGCCGGGTAGAACATGGCCTTCTTGATGCGCGCCTTGAGCGCCTCCGTCTTCTCCTTGTAGGTGGCGATCTTGTGCATCAACTCCTCGAGGATACCGGCGTGCTCGCCGGCCCGCACGAGGTTGACGTAGAGGTCGTCGAATTGCAGCGGCCGCTTCGCGAGCGCGTCGGCGAGGTTGTTGCCGGCCTCCACGTCGGACTTGACCCCGAGGATCAGCTCCTGCATGGACGGGTTCTCGTGGCCGCGACCCACGATCTCGAAGGACTGTACCAGCGGCACGCCCGCCGAGAGCATGGTCGCGAGCTGGCGGCTGAAGATGGCGATGTCCTTCGGGGTGATCTTCTTCTTGCCCGCGAGGGAGAGCAGCGAGCGGGGCTTGCGACGGACCTTGATGGGGTTGACGCCCTGGCGGCGCAGCAGCGCCTTCACGAGGGCGTCGCTGCTGCCGGACATCTCGCCCTTCACCCGCTTGCCCGCGCGGTCCGTCCCTTCCCACAGGAACATGTCCTGCTTGAGCGCCTGTTGGGCCATGGCTCGCTACTCCAGGGTCACGCGATTGATTTCTTCGAGGCTGGTGATGCCGTTGCGCACCTTCAGGAGCCCGGACTGGCGGATGTCCCGGATGCCCTCACGGCGCGCCTGGTCCGCGAGCTCCATGGCGTTGCGGTTCTCCATGATGAGCCGGCGCATGCCCTCCGAGACCGGCATCACCTGATAGATGCCCACGCGCCCCTTGTAGCCCTCGTTGCAGCGGTCGCAGCCGACGGCGCGGAAGACGGTCATCCCGCTCTCCACGTCCTCCTGCGGGAAGCCTTCGGCGAGGAGCCCGTCGCGGGGGATGTCCACCGGCGCCTTGCAGTGGGGGCAGAGCCGGCGGGCGAGCCGCTGGCCGATGATCACGTTGACCGCCGTCGCCACCGCAAAGGGTTGGACACCCATGTCCACCAGACGGGTGAGGGTCTGGGGGGCGTCGTTGGTGTGCAGGGTGGAGAGCACCAGGTGGCCGGTCTGCGCGGCCTTGACCGCGATGGACCCGGTCTCGAAGTCGCGGATCTCGCCCACCAGGATGACATCCGGGTCCTGGCGCAGGAAGGCCTTCAGGGCCTTGGCGAAGGTCATCCCGGTGCGCTCGTCCATCTGCACCTGGTTCACGCCGGGCAGGTTGATCTCGACCGGGTCCTCGACGGTGGAGATGTTGCGGTCGGCGGTGTTCAGGATCCCCACCCCGGTGTAGAGCGACACGGTCTTGCCGCTGCCGGTCGGGCCGGTGACCAGGAACATCCCGTAGGGCTTCATGATCTGCTCGAGGAAGATCTTCTTCTGGTCCTCCTCGTAGCCGAGCATGTCGATGCCGAGGAAGGCGCTCGACGGGTCCAGGATACGCATGACCACCTTCTCCCCCCACAGGGTGGGGCAGGTGCTCACGCGGAAGTCGATGGCCTTGTTGCGGGAGAGCTTCAGCTTGATGCGCCCGTCCTGGGGGACGCGGCGCTCGGAGACGTCCAGGCGCGCCATGACCTTGATGCGCGCCGCGATCTTTCCCGCCAGCGCGATCGGGGGCTTGCTCGTCTCGTGGAGCACGCCGTCCATGCGCAGGCGCACCCGGTAGTACTTCTCGTAGGGCTCGAAGTGGATGTCGGACGCGCCGCGGCGGATGGCGTCCAGCATCGTCTTGTTGACGAACTTGACGACCGGGGCGTCGTCGACCTCCGCCGAGGCGACCTCCTCCTCGCGGCGGTCCTCGCCGACCTCCAGCCCCTCCAGGTCGCCGAAGTCCTCGCCCGCGGTGAGGTCCTGGAGGCTCGTGTCGTTCGCCTCCATCGCCCGCTCGATGGCGCGGGAGAGCTTGTCCTCCTCGACCAGGATCGGCTCCGTGGTGATCCCCACGTGGAACTTGATCTCGTCCAGGGCCTGGATGTTGGTCGGGTCGGAGACCGCGAGGTACAGGCGGTTCGCCCGCCGGAAGATGGGCAGCGCGTGGTGCCGGGTGATGAGCTTCTCGTCGACCAGGCGCATCACGTCGGGGTCGGGGTCGATGGCCTGGATGTCCACCAGCGGCACCCCGAACTCCTGGGAGGCCGCGTGCGCGATGTCCTGGGCGCTCGCGAGCTTGTGGGACACCACGTAGGCGACGAAGGGCATCTTCTGGCGCGCGGCCTCGTCGGTGGCGGAGACGGCCTCGGGCTCGCCGATGAGCCCATCCTGCACCAGCCTGCGGGCGAGTCCACCGAGGTGAAGCCGGGACGTGAAAACGGCCATGTTCTGGGGTGCCTGCCGGTGAGTAAGCTCTGGCTAATGGTAGTTGAGCGGTCCGGCGCCGCCAACGACGGCGCGGCCGATCCCGCTGGGAGATCGGCCGCTTGCCGCCCGGACTTGAGTCCGCGGGTGCGAAGGGGGCGTCAATCCCCTTCGCGGCGGCCCCGCTCGAAGGCGAGCTGTCCGCCCCGGACCTGCACCTCCACGGTGTCCCCGGGGACGAAGCGCCCGGCGAGGATGGACTGGGCCAGCGGGTTCTCGATCTGGCTCTGGATCGCCCGCTTGAGCGGCCGCGCCCCGTACACCGGGTCGAAGCCCGCCTCGGCGATGCGGTCGAGCGCGGCCTCGGAGACCGCCAGGTCGAGCCGCGCGTCCTGCAGCCGCCGGCGCAGGAGCTCCAGCTGGATGCGGGCGATGTCCCGGACCTGTTCCCGCCCGAGGGGGTGGAAGACCACGATCTCGTCGATGCGGTTCACGAACTCCGGGCGGAAGTGGTGCGCGAGGATCTCGAGCACCGCCGCCTTCATCGTCTCGTAGCGCTCCTCGCCGGCCATCTCCTGGATCCGCTGGGAGCCCAGGTTCGAGGTCATCACCACGACCGTGTTGCGGAAGTCCACCGTGCGGCCGTGCCCGTCCGTGAGCCGCCCGTCGTCCAGCACCTGGAGCAGCACGTTGAAGACGTCCGGGTGGGCCTTCTCCACCTCGTCGAGCAGGATCACCGAGTAGGGCCGCCGGCGGATGGCCTCGGTCAGGTGCCCGCCCTCCTCGTAGCCCACGTAGCCCGGCGGGGCGCCGATCAGGCGGGCCACCGAGTGCTTCTCCATGTACTCGGACATGTCCACCCGCACCATCGCCTCCTCGGTGTCGAAGAGGAACTCGGCGAGCGCGCGGGTCAGCTCGGTCTTGCCGACGCCGGTCGGGCCGAGGAAGAGGAAGGAGCCGATGGGGCGCTTGGGGTCCGAGAGTCCGGCGCGGGAGCGGCGGATGGCGTCCGAGACCACCCGCACCGCTTCGTCCTGGCCCACCACCCGGCGGTGGATCGCCTCCTCCATGTGCAGCAGCTTCTCGCGCTCGCCCTCCAGCATCTTCGACACCGGGATGCCGGTCCACTTGGAGACCACCTCGGCGATCTCCTCCTCGGTCACGCGGTTGCGCAGGAGCTGCATGTCCTTCGTCTCGGCCTGCGTGGCCTGGTCCAGGCGCTTCTCCAGCTCCGGGATGCGCCCGTAGGCGAGCTCGCTCATCTTCGCCAGGTCCCCGGCGCGGCGCGCCGCGTCCATCTCCACCCGAGCGCGCTCGAGCTCCTCCTTGATGTGCTGCGCCCCCTGCAGGCTCGCCTTCTCGCCCTTCCAGACCTCCTCCAGGTCGGAGTACTCGCGCTCGGTCTCGCCGATCTCCTCCTCGAGCGCCGCCAGGCGCTGGCGGGAGGCCTCGTCGCGCTCCTTGCGCAGGGCCTCGCGCTCCATCTTGAGCTGGATGAGGCGCCGGTCGAGCCGGTCCATCTCCTCGGGCTTGGAGTCCATCTCCATGCGGATGCGGCTCGCGGCCTCGTCCACCAGGTCGATGGCCTTGTCCGGCAGCTGGCGGTCGCTGATGTAGCGGTGCGAGAGGGTGGCCGCGGCGACGATCGCCGGGTCGGTGATGTCCACGCCGTGGTGGACCTCGTAGCGCTCCTTCAGGCCGCGCAGGATGGCGATGGTGTCCTCGACGTTCGGCTCGCCCACGTAGACCTTCTGGAAGCGGCGCTCGAGGGCGGCGTCCTTCTCCACGTACTTGCGGTACTCGTCGAGCGTGGTGGCGCCGATGGCGTGCAGCTCGCCCCGGGCGAGCGCCGGCTTCAGCATGTTGCCGGCGTCCATCGCGCCCTCGGCCTTGCCGGCGCCGACCACCGTGTGCAGCTCGTCGATGAACAGGATGATCTGCCCTTCCTGCTTGGCGAGGTCCTTCAGCACCGCCTTCAGCCGCTCCTCGAACTCGCCCCGGAACTTCGCGCCCGCGATGAGCGCGCCCATGTCGAGGGAGAGCACGCGCTTGTGCTTGAGGCCCTCGGGGACCTCGCCGTTGACGATGCGCTGGGCGAGCCCCTCGACGATGGCGGTCTTGCCCACGCCGGGCTCGCCGATCAGGACGGGGTTGTTCTTGGTGCGGCGCTGCAGGACCTGGATGGTGCGCCGGATCTCGTCGTCGCGCCCGATGACCGGGTCGAGCTTGCCCTCCTCGGCGCGCTGGGTGAGGTCAATGGTGTACTTCTCGAGCGCCTTGCGGCCCTCCTCGGCGTTCGGGTCCTCCACCCGCTCGCCGCCCCGGGTCTTGTCGATGGCGCGCTCCAGGGCGTCGCGGGTGAGGCCGGTCGCCCGCAGGATCTCGCCGAGCCTGCCCCGGTCCTCGAGAGCGGCCAGCGCGAAGAGCTCGCTCGAGATGTACTGGTCCTTCCTCTGCTGGGCGAGCTTGTCGGTGAGGTTGAGCAGCTTGCCGAGGTCGTTCGAGGGGATGACCTCGCCCCCCGTGCCCTCCACCCGCGGCAGGCGGTTCAGGGCCTGGGTGAGCTGGTTGCGCAGCGCCGCGACGTCGACCCCGGCCTGGGCGAGGAGCGGGCGCACGGTGCCCCCCTCCTCGTCGAGCAGGGCGGCCATCACGTGCACCGGCTCCAGGTACTGGTGATCGCGACCCACGGCGAGGCTCTGGGCGTCGGCCAGGGCCGACTGGAACCGGGTCGTCAGCTTGTCCATCCGCATCGGTATCGCTCCTCAACCGGGGCCGCGGCGGCCCTTCACTCCCCCTAACGTGAGGGTGACCCCGCCGCTTTCAAGGGAAACGGGGACATTCTGCTTTTCCCCCCATCGGCAACGCCCGCTTGAGGCCCGCGAAACGGGGACATTCTGCTTTTTCCACCACCGGCAACGCCCGCTTGAGGCCCGGGTACCCGGGCCCTGGGGGAGGTATTCGCCAGAGGGGAAAAGCAGAATGTCCCCGTTTCTCACCCATTTCCGATGGCGGTCTCGAGCCGGGCCAGGCATTCCGGTGCGCCCAGTTCGGCGCAGGCGATGGGCGGGAAGGTGCGGATGCGGGCCCGGCTGCGCAGGAAGGGGGCGAGGGTCACGTGGCGTTCGGCCCGGACGCCCTCCACGCGGGCGGGGACGACCGGACAACGCACCTGGGCCGCGAGCCAGGCGACGCCCGGCTTGATTGGGCGGGGCGGGTCGGAGTCCAGGTGGATCCGGCCGTGGGGGAAGAGGGCCACCGCCTCGCCCGCCTGCAGGGCCCGGAGCGCCGCGCGCAGCGCCTGCTCGGGCCGCGCTGCCCGGTCCACGGGGATGCAGCCGGCGGCCCGGAAGAGCCACTGCAGGCCCCGGCGCTCGTACTGCTCCCGGGCGATGAGGAAGCGCAGGGGGCGCCGGCTCGCGGCCACGAGCAGCAGGGGGTCGAGCCCCGAGACGTGGTTGGAGGCGAGGAGCACCGGACCGCGGTCCGGCAGCGGAAGCCAGACCGCGGGGAGCCTGTGATAGCGGCGGCAGAGCAGGCGGTTCAGCCCGTCCAGGCGATTCAGCCAGGGCCCGCCCCAGTCCGGCCCACGGTGGGCGTCGACCGTGCGCCAGAGTCGGACGCCCAGCAGGAGCAGGACCGCGAGCGCGAGGAGGGCGAGGAACGTGGTCATGGGCGAAATGGGGACATTCTGCTTTTCCCACCACCGACAACGCCCGCTCGAGGCCCGGGTACCCGAGCCTCGGGGGAGGTATGCGCTGGATGGGAAAAGCAGAATGTCCCCATTTCCGTTCCGATCCAGACGAGGGTGGCGATGCGCCCCGTCACGCCGTCCCGGCGGTAGGAGTAGAAGCGCTCCCCGTCCTCGTAGGTGCAGAGTCCTCCGCCGTGGACTTCCTCGACCCCGGCCCGGGCGAGCCGCCGGCGGGCGAGGGCGTACATGTCCGCGAGCCAGTGGCCAGGGCGCCCGCTCGGGGTGAAGGCATCCGCCGTCCCCGGGTCGGGGGCGAGGAAGGCCTCGCGTACCTCCTCGCCCACCTCGTACGCCCTGGGCCCGATGCCGGGCCCGAGCCACGCCAGGACCTCGGCGGGCGGGTGCCCGAGGGCCGCGAGGGTCGCCTCCAGCACGCCCGCCGAGAGGCCCCGCCAGCCGGCGTGGGCGGCGCCGACCCGGGAGCCGTCCCGGGTGCAGAAGAGCACCGGCAGGCAGTCCGCCGTCAGCACCGCGCACACCGGCCCCGGCCGGTCGGTGACACTCGCGTCGGCCACGGGGGCCCCGTCGGCCCCGGGCAGGGCCCCTGCGTCGACCACCCCCGTGCCGTGGACCTGGGTGAGCCAGGTGGGCTCGGCGGGCAGACCGAGCCGGGCGCAGAGCGCGGCCCGGTTTTCGGCCACCTGCCGCGGGTCGTCCCCCACGTGGGTGGCGAGGTTGAAGGAGGCGTAGGGCCCCGAGCTCTCACCCCCCACCCGGGTGGTGGTGAGGGCGCGCACGGTCGGCGGGGCGGGCCAGCCGGGCACGAGGATCACCGCCGGCCCCTCGCGGTCCGGGCCTCCCCGCGGGCCGCCCCGCCGGCGCCCGGCTCGAGGTCCTTGCCGGCGCCCGGCTCGAGGTCCTTCGCGAGCGACGCGAGCAGGGCGCGCAGGTCGGTCGGCAGGGGCGACTCCCAGTGCAGCGGGGCGCCGTTCGCGGGGTGGGTGAGCTCCAGGCGGGCGGCGTGCAGGGCCTGGCGGCGGAAGGCGCGCAGCGCCTCGGCAAGCTCGGGGCTGCACCCGGCCGGGATGCGCAGCCGGCCGCCGTAGACCGGGTCGCCCACGAGGGGGTGGTGCAGGTGGGCCAGGTGCACGCGGACCTGGTGGGTCCGCCCGGTCTCGAGACGGACCCGCACGTGGGTGTGGGCCCGGAAGCGCGCCACCACCCGGTAGTGCGTGACCGCGGGGCGCCCGCCCGCGACCACCGCCATGCGCGTACGGTGGCGGGGGTCCCGTCCGATGGGGGCGTCGACGGTGCCGCCGCCGGTCAGCACCCCCATGGCGACCGCCTCGTACTCGCGCACCACGGCGTGCTCGCGCAACTGCTCCACGAGCGAGCGGTGCGCCCGCAGGGTGCGGGCCACCACCAGCAGGCCGGAGGTGTCCTTGTCGATCCGGTGCACGATGCCCGATCGCGGCAGGCGGGCGAGGTCGGGGTCCCGGTGCAGGAGGGCGTTCACCAGGGTGCGGTCCGGGTTGCCGGCCGCCGGGTGCACCACGAGACCGGCGGGCTTGTCCACCACCAGCAGATCGGCGTCCTCGTAGAGGACCGCGACCGGCATCTCCTGGGCCTCCCAGCGCTCGTCGCGGGGAAGGCTGCCGCGGACCTCGACCCAGTCGCCCTCCCGCACCGGGTCCCGGGCCCGCAGGGGGCCGCGGTCGCACCGCACCCGCTCCTCGCGCAGCCACTGCTGCAGCCGGCTGCGGGAGAAGTCCGGCAGCAGCGCCGCCAGCGCGCGGTCCAGGCGCAGCCCGGCCAGCTCGGCCGGGACCTGGACCCGGATGGGCGCGAGCTCGGTCATCCCCCGCGCTTGGTCCCGGGACCTGCCCTGCGATACCCTACACGCATGATCCTGCGACACCTTTCCGTGATGGTCCTGGTGAGCCTGGTGGCCCTGAGCGCCGGTTGCGGGCTCCTCCCCGAGAAGACCGACGAGACGCGCGACTGGTCGGCCCAGAAGCTCTACTCCGAGGCCCGCGGCGCGCTGAACGACGGGAACTACTCTCAGTCCGTCGATTACTACGAGAAGCTAGAGGCGCGCTACCCGTTTGGCAAGTACGCCCAGCAGGCCCAGCTCGAGATCGCCTACGCGTACTACAAGGACGAAGAGCCGGATTCCGCCATCGCGGCCCTCGACCGCTTCATCAAGCTGAACCCGCGCCACCCCAACATCGACTACGCCCTCTACCTGAAGGGCCTGGTGAACTACAACCGCGGCCAGGGCCTCGTGGAACGCTTCCTGCCGGTGGACCCGGCCGACCGCGACCCCGGCGCGGCGCTGCAGTCGTTCGAGGACTTCTCGCAGCTGGTGCGCCAGTACCCCGACAGCAGCTACGCCGAAGACGCCCGCCAGCGCATGCTCTACCTGCGCAACAACCTGGCGCTGCACGAGCTGCGGGTCGCGAAGTACTACATGCGCCGCGGCGCCTACGTGGCCGCCGCGAACCGGGCCAAGTACGTGGTGGAGAACTACCCCCGCACGCCGGCGGTCGCCGACTCCCTCTCGGTGCTGACGAAGGCCTACCGGGAGCTCGGGCTCAACCAGTTCGCCGACGACTCCATGCGGGTGCTGCGCAGCAACCACCCCGAGCACCCCGGGGTCTCCGAGGCCGGCCGCACCCTCGGCGACGACTGAGGCTGCGGTCCCCGACCCCTCGGCTCGGGCCCGGCCCGCGGCCTTCCCCGGAAAGGGCCCGGACCGTCTTCCCGAGGGCCGCCTCAGAGGGCCTCGAGGTCGGTCTCCCCGGTCCGCACGCGCACCACCCGCTCCACCGGAGTGACGAAGATCTTCCCGTCGCCGATCTTGCCCGTGCGCGCCCCGCGCACGATGGCGTCGATGCAGGCGTCGACCCGCTCGTCGGCCACCACGGTCTCGATGCGGATCTTGGGCAGGAAGTCCACGACGTACTCGGCGCCCCGGTAGAGCTCCGTGTGGCCCTTCTGGCGCCCGAAGCCCTTCACCTCGGTCACGGTCATCCCGGTGACGCCGATGGCCGTGAGCGCCTGGCGGACGTCGTCGAGCTTGAAGGGTTTGATGACGGCCTCGATACGCTTCATGCGGTTGCTCCCCTCAGGCATAGCCTGACGTGATCGGGTAGCGGCGGTCGCGCCCGAAGGCCCGGCGGCTGATCCGCACGCCCGGCGCCGCCTGGCGCCGCTTGTACTCGTTGCGGTTGACCATGCGCACCACCCGCGCGACCG
>ERZ1645192.280-NODE-280-length-40161-cov-7.767491_pt1 | contig 40161 bp, 35 predicted proteins | sample MGYA00575354_ERZ1645192 | MGnify/ENA primary metagenome ERZ1645192 (study PRJEB40844, sample SAMN11349763) | freshwater sediment metagenome | isolation source: river sediment | host: Sediment | place: India: Faizupur Khadar , New Delhi | collected 2017-02-21 ...
TACCAAATGTCTTGACGTATCTCCTCTCGGTAAGATTTTAGATGTCTTGATTCGATCTATTGACAATAGGTTTAAAATCGGATAAGGTAAGACAGCATTGGGGAAAAATGAAAAGATCAAAACGCATGGTCGTTAGTTTGTCGTCCGTCAAAAATCTGGGTGTGCTCGATACGACAACGATAATTGTTGATGTTTTTTAACCAAGGGGGAGGAGATGAACATGAGATTTCTGACGATTCTTGCAATGCTTGCGGTAAGCGGGGTCCTTTTTGCCGCAGTGGATGAGCCGACGAACGAAGGGCAGTTCATTGTGTCGTCAGCCGTTGAAAAGTTCCTGCTTTCGTCGGGGGACAAGGAGAACGAGACAATGTTAGTTGCTCTTCCTATTCGCGAATTACGCATCGCAGACACGGAAGAAACGGTTCATGAGGCTGTGATCGTCGGCGGTGAAAGTTTTTCTTCGGTGAATGGGAGGTTTGTGACATCCGCAGAGATCGACCAGATGGTTGAGGCGAGACGGCTAAAAACACAACGGGAAAGAGAAGAAAGGATTTCATGGCGAAGATATGCGATGGATGAGTTTGCCAGACGCATGTCCTTTGCTCCAGATCGGCTTCGCGAAGATTATATCAGGGAAGCAACCACCATTAACATAGCCCTGACTGCGGCACAGATACAAAATGTTATTAAGAACTGTCACGATCTTTTTCTGGGCGTAGAAGAATATAATGCCGTAAACGACAATATGGCAGAGGCTATGGTTGACACGAGCGTCGATCCCTATGTGCTCGATTATAGCGCCAGACACGGGGATGGTGTTGGGATATATCAAAGCGAGAATTGTTGTCCTGACAGCGGTTTTGTGACAAACTATTATAAGATCGCAAGCACTTGCACGACTGAGCAGCAAGAGCACTCCAAAAGAGTTGCTGGAATTATTCGTGATGCTTCGCCGGATGGCTTTTTGTATTGCAGGAATGGGTGCGTTGTTCCAACTTCGACCGATTTGGCGGGCTATAGCGGAAACCCCCCAATTCACATTGTTAACTTGTCTTGTAGCGGAGGGAATGATTCATCTGCCTACAACACGCTCAGTCGGGATTTCGATAACCTTGTCTATGATGAAGATGTTGCCGTTTTTGCATCAGCGGGCAACTGTGGAGATGACGAGGAATTTGATCCCGGTGAAGACTATGTCGGATATCCCGCGGAAGGACTAAATGTTATAGCGGTCGGATCATATAATGATGCCACAGATTATCTATCTCCTTTTACAAGTTGGCGGAATTCAGTTGTCAATAACGAAAAGCCCGACATAACTGCGCCGGGAGTTAACATATCGTCGGGTGGATACGGTAATGCGTCCGGCACCAGCTTGGCTGCGCCTCATGCAGCAGCAATTGCAGCGGATTTTGCCGGGTACTATACTTGGCTAAAATTCAAACCTCACTATATAAATGCTATGACAATAGCCACATCTACAGACTCCATATTGGGTGACTGGTGGAAAAAAGGTGTGGGAGGAATAGATTTTCAGTCGGGATTCTTTGACGGATATACTCAAAGTTGGGAAGGATCAAACAGTAGTTGGTCGACCTTTGATAATGCCGATCCTTATCCCGGAAACGGCTACATTGATAAAACTTTTTATGTCAATGCCTCTTACTCCATGGTTCGCGTGGCTATCTACTGGCTTAACGACGGAGACTATATTTATTCTCATCAAAATGACAGCTATGTTATAGGAATGGACTTGGATTTTGAGGTTTATGATCCCAACGGAGATTTGGTTAATATATCAAGTTCATATGAGAATCCGTGGGAGGTGTTGACTTTTGATCCCGCAATATCCGGCAACTATAGGGTGAAGATAATAAGGGCATCCAATAGAGATACTGCCTGCAATATAAGGCTAGGTCTTTGGATAAACTTGAATAGCTAGTAGGAGAAATATCATGAAGAAAATTGCTTGGCTTGCGATTGCCATGTTTTTTGTTTCGTGCGGCGAGGATACCACTCCGGTCGAAACCGAAAGCGCCAACGATGAAGCCGCCCTGACCGATGTCGATGTGGTTACGCCACAATACCAATTGGTAGATGTGGAATACACCGAAGTGTATAATGAGGCGGGAAATTTAAGTATTGAGCAGAAGCGATACGAAATATTTCGTGACAAAACATCATTTGAACAGTTCTTTGTGCAGTTGAAAGGAAGCGACACAGAAGTCCCGACGGTCGATTTTGAAAAAAACATGATCATCGTTCTTTTCAATGGCAAGTGGAATGATATGCGACCAATTCACCATCTCAACGGTTTGAAGAAGCTAGTGTTTGACAACCCCGAAGATATACATCGCACGGTGCTCATGGTCGAGACGACAATCTTTTACTATCGAGAAGAATGTCCCGTTGACCAAATGATTTATTATCCCACTCACATCATTAGCGTTGAAAAAGCTGATTTCGTGAACTTCGTCGACCATTTCGAGATCAAAACTGACTGCTGACCCTAGGCATGACGATGGGCCGCCGCTTTTTTTGTTGACAAGTACCTATTCGTAGGTATATTTCCCCCGTTTTTGATGGTTCATATAAAGGAGTTGTCCCATGATGCCGACATATCGTCCGAGTCGGGTCCACCGTAAAAAGACCCACGGGTTCAGACGGAAAATGCGCACCGCCGACGGCCGCAAGGTCCTGCAGGCCCGCCGCCGCAAGGGACGCAAACGGCTCGCCGTCGATATCTACAAGAAATAATCAGCACCCGCGCCGTGGAGAACTTCTCCTTCAGCCGCGCGGAACGCATCCGTTCAAGAACCGAATTTCAGGCGCTCAAGGTGAACGGTGCGGTTTTTCGCACTCGAAAACTGCTTTTCAACTTCGGCCCCGCCGAGACCCCGTCGCGGTTCGGGCTGGTGGTGACCAAGAAGGTGGGCGAGTCGGTCTTCCGCAATAAGGTGAAACGGTGGCTGCGCGAGGCGTTCCGGCTCAACAAGCACGGGTTCGCTTCGCCGCTGGAACTCATCGTCGTGCCGCGCGTATCCGACCTGTCGTTCGCCGATATAGAGCAGGATCTCCGCTATTTTCAGAAATGGTACAATGAAAAGAACGCTCGTCGCGCTCATTGAGGGATACCGCCGGTATCTCTCGCCCTATCTCGGCAGGAATTGCCGCTTCTATCCCACTTGCTCGGCCTACACCATCGAGGCGATCGAGAAGAAAGGGGTGGCGAAGGGACTCCTGCTGGGCGCGTGGCGCATACTCCGCTGTAACCCGTGGAACCCCCATTTCGGCCACGATCCCGTGAAGTGAGGTACCGATGAACAAGAACATGATACTGGCTGTGGTCCTGTCGGTCGTCGTCCTCTATGTCTGGGTTGAATTCTTCGCCCCCAAACCGCAGCTGCCCCCCGATCAGCCGACGCAGGACCAGAGCGCCGCGCCGCAGGAGAAGAGCGACACCGTCCTCACGCAGGGGCCCGATGCCGCCTCTCAAGCGGTCCCGCAGGCCGCCAAGCCGGTGGAGGGCGATCTGTTCCGTCCCGGCGCGATCGTCGCGACCCTCCAGAACCCGGTGCAGAAGGGACGACTGTCCGGCACCGCGATGGAACTCGACTACGCCACCGACGGCGGGCGGCTCTCGGCGCTCCCGGTGACCGGCGAGAAATACCGTAACAAGAAACTCGATATGCTCATGGCGCTCAAGGAGGGGACCTACTTCCTCGAGATGTCGTCGGTCTTCACCGCCGAGCCGCGCTACGCCGTCGAGAACGCGACCGCCGACGCGGTGAACTTCCGCTATGAACAGGAGGGGATCACCGAGTTCAAGACGATACGGCATGCGGGCGACTATCTGCTGACCGTTTCGAAGAAGATCGTCAACAACTCGGCCGCGCCGCTCGCGTGGCGTCCCGCGCTCCGGTATCAGTCGATACACGAGAACGCCGATGTTTTCAGTTCCTACGGCAAACGCTTCGAGTTCCTCGTCAAGACCACCGGCGAGGGGATGAAAGAGCCCTCCGACCGCGAGGACCTGCTCAAGGAATCGCAGGGAAAGCAGGTGCAGTGGGCCGGCGTCAATTACGGGTTCTTCCTTTACGCGGTGGTCGCGGGGGAGAAAGAGGCGCTTACGGTCGACGGCACGGTCGACGGCAAAGAGAATCGCACCATCCTCACCGTGGCCCGCGATGAATTCACCATCGCTCCCGGCCAGACCGCCGAGGCGGCCTTCACCGTCTTCATCGGACCCAAAGAGATACGGCTCCTCGAACAGGCGGGCAACGACCTGCGCGCCTCGGCGTCGCTCGGCTGGTTCGGCTTCCTCGCCGAGCCGCTCCTGTGGGTGCTCAACTTCTTCTACGACTATGTCAAGAACTACGGCATCGCGATCATCCTCCTGACCATTCTCGTGAAACTGCTCCTCTGGCCGCTGTCGGATGCTTCCTACAAGTCGATGGCCAAGATGAAGAAGCTGATGCCCAAGGTCGAAGAGCTCAAGAAGAAATTCAAGGAGGACAAAGAGTCGCTCAACAAGGAGATCATGCTCCTCTACCAGAAAGAGGGGGTCAATCCGCTGGGAGGCTGTCTGCCGATACTCGTCCAGATGCCGATCTACATAGCGCTTTACTCGATGCTCAACAACGCGGTCGAACTCTACAACGCCGGGTTCCTCCCCTTCTGGCTCGTTGACCTTTCAGAAAAGGATCCGTTCTACATCCTGCCGGTGGCGCTCGGCGCCTTCATGTTCCTTCAGCAGAAGATGACGCCGAGCCAGATGGATAGCCAGCAGGCGAAGATCATGCTTTACGTGATGCCGGTGATGTTCGCCGGGTTCATGCTGTTCCTCCCCGCCGGACTCAATCTCTACATACTCGCCAACACCCTGCTGGGCATCCTCCAGCAGTGGCTGGTCAATAAGAAATACGGCTGATACCGCCGTTATTCCGGGAATCCCACCATCTTTCCATCGCGTTTCACTACATCGGCGGTGTTGCCGCTCACGGTGATGATGTCGCTCACGCGGGTCGCCGCCTTTGCGGCGAAGTGGTGCCATTCCGACGCGTGAAAGACCACGCGCGGCAGGGAAAAGAGTTCGGGCGCCGGCGCGGCGTCGTCGAGCGCCACCAGCACCAGCAGGGGAAAGTCGGGTTTCAGCGGCGTTCCCGGCTTGATGAAGCCGGTGGCGCGGGTTCCTTCGAACGGCTCGGCGAGCCATAGATAGGGCTTGGGCAGGAGCGTTTCCAAGCTCCATTTATCGATGCCGATGATGAGCGGCGATCGCATCGCGGCGATGTCGGGGAGTCCCGCGACGGTTATTTTTTCTTCGGGAAGAACCATTCGCGCATCCGGGAAAAAAGGTTGGAGCGGCCGCGTCCGTACTCCGAAAGTTCATAGAGGAGGAGCGCCCCGGTCACCGTGAACAGAATGTAGTCGAATGCTTCCATCGTCCCCTCCGTGAGGTGGTGAAGCATATACCGGTGAACGGAAAAAACCAAGAAGAAAAACGGCGGGAGAAAAAAAGCAGCCCCGTACTGTTTCTTTCCTTGCGGAGGGTTGCTCGATATGTTATAAACTACCCCATTGTGGCTTGAGCGGCGTTTTATTCATTCAGAGAGGCCTGTCATGAAAAAGATCCTTGCGGTATTATCGAATCACGGGTACTGGGGCGTCGAACTGACCGGCCCGATGGTGAAACTCGAGAAGGCGGGGTACGAACTGGTGTTCGTCACGCCGAAAGGAGAACGGCCTATCGCCCTGCCGCCAAGCTATGACACCAACTATTACGACCCTCCGCTCGGGGTGAAGGTGACCACTCCCTTCGACGCCGAGCAGGTGAAGGGGATCATGGACAGCCCGAAGCTCGATAAGCCGATCAACCTTTCCGAATGGATGCCGGAGCGTCCCTATTTCAGCGCGCCCGATTTCCTCCGGGCGTGGGAGAAGTATTTCGCGACGCTCAAGGTGCGGCGCGAAGAGTTGGCGCAGTACGAGGGTATTCTGCTGGTCGGCGGTAGCGGTCCGATACTCGACATGGTCAACAATCAGCGGGTACACGATCTCATCCTCGCCTTCCATGCGATGGACCGGCCGATCGCGGCGATCTGTTACGGCGTCGCCTGTCTGGTCTTCGCCCGCGACTTCAACGAGCGCCAGCCGATCATCTGCGGCAAACATGTGACCGGCCACTGCATCGAGTACGATTATCACGACGGCACCGGGTTCGTCGGGACCGATCTCAACATGGGGCCGCCGCCCTATGTGCTGGAATATCTCCTGCGCGACGCCGTCGGTAAGCACGGCCAGTTCCACGGGAATTTCGGCAAACCGACCTCGGTCGTCGTCGACTATCCCTTTATCACCGCCCGGTCGTTGCAGTGTTCGCACGAGTTCGGCGACAAATTCGTCGAGGTGCTGACAAAGGGGTTGAAACGGTATGGCTGGTAAAACGGGACGCTTCAAGATACTCGAACAGTTCATCGCCGACGGGATGACCGTCATGTTCGGCAATCCGGGGACGGTGGAACAGGGGTTCCTCGACGCGCTCGACGCCTATCCGGCGATGCGCTATATCCTCACCCTGCAGGAGAGCGTGGCGGTACTTGCCGCCGACGGCCATGCGCGGGCGACCCGTCGGCCGACCCTCGTGCAGTTGCACAGCGCCCCCGGCATCGGCAACGCGGTCGGCGCGCTGTATCAGGCGAAACGGGGACATGCGCCACTGGTAGTGATCGGCGGCGATGCGGGACTGCGCTACATGAATATGGATGCCCAGATGGCGGGCGACCTTGTGGCGATGATGGCGCCGGTGACCAAGTACGCGACCATGGTGCTTGACCCCCGGTCGCTCCTCCGAACCCTGCGGCGCGCGATCAAGATAGCCGCCACCCCGCCGATGGGGCCGGTTTATGTCTGTCTCCCGGCCGATGTGCTCGATCAGATCAACGATGAGTCGGTGTTCCCCTCCTGCGTCCCCTCGACCCGCGTACTGCCCCCGGCCGAAACGCTGGAGCGGATTGCGGCGGGACTGCGCGGCGCGGTGCGGCCGGTCCTTTTCATCGGGGACGGGGTGGCCGTGTCTGAAGCGCAGGCCGAAACGGCGCGTATCGCAGAACTGCTTGGCGCGGCGGTGTACGGGGTCGATGTCGGCGATGTCCACATGGACACGACCCATCCCTGCTACCACGGGACGACCGGCCACATGTTCGGGGCGCAGAGCCTGCCGATAACACGCGGCGGCGACGCGAACCTCATCGTCGGCACCTACATGGTCCCCGAGGTCTTTCCCGAACTCGGTGATATCTTCGCCCCCGACGCGGCGGTGTTCCATATCGATCTGAACGGCTACGAGATAGCGAAGAACCACCGGGTCGATCTCGGCGTCACGGCCGATCCGAAGCTCACCCTCGCGGCGCTCGCCGATCTGCTCGAAAAGACGATGACCCCGGCCCGGAAGGGTGCCGCGGCCGAGCGGTTGAAACGATTCGCCGCCGAAAAACGGGAGCGGGCGGAAAAGGAGAAGGCGGAGGACCGGCGGCATGACGGCGCGTCCCCGCTCCACATGGCGCAGTTCATGCGGATACTCGCCGGGAAACTGCCGCCCGACGCGGTCATCTTCGACGAGGCGCTGACCTCCGGGCCCGAGGTGACCCGTTACGCACCGCCCCGGACGGCCGGAAACTATTTCGTCACCCGCGGCGGCTCGCTCGGGGTCGGTTTCCCCGGGGCTCTCGGGGTCAAGGTCGCCGACCCGGCGCGGACCGTCATCGGTTTCTCGGGCGACGGCGGCTCGATGTACACGATACAGGCGCTCTGGAGCGCCGCCCGGCATAAGATGGGGGCGAAGTTCGTCGTCTGCAACAACGGCTCTTACCGGCTTCTGCAACTCAATATCCTGCAATACTGGCGCGAAAACGGCGTTGAACCGCACGATATGCCGCTCTCGTTCGACCTGTCGGAACCGCGCATCGATTTTGCGGCGCTGGCCCGGTCGCTCGGGGTCGCGGCGGTGCGGGTGGAAAAGGAGGCCGATATTGCGCCGGCGGTCGAACAAATGCTTGCCGATGACCGGCCCTTCCTCATCGATCTGCTGCTGGAGGGGAACATCCATCCCGAACGGATCGGCGTGAAATGCGGACAATGAGAAGATAACGGAGGCGCGCAATGGACCTTACGGGGAAAAAGATAGCGGTCCTGTTCGAGAGGGACTACTACGAGAACGAGATATTCTACTATCAGCACCGGTTCGCCGAGGAGGGGATGGAGCTCCATTTCCTGACCCGCCTGTGGGGCCAGCCGTCGCTCACCTTCGTCGGCCATGAATACCAGATACCGATGGAGTGCCGCGAAAGTTTTGAAGGGATGTCGGACGACGAACTGCGCGGTTACAGCGCCATCATCGTCCCCGCCGGGATAGTGGCCGACCGGCTCCGCTATACCGAGGACATCGCGAAACTGCCGCCGGCGTGCGCGTTCCTGCGGCGCGCCTTCGCCGAAAAGACGATCGTCAAGGGGATCATCTGTCACGGAATGTGGCTGATGGCGCCCATCGCCGAACTGGTGAAGGGGCGGCGCGCGGTGGTCCACAACAATCTGCTGGGCGACGCGAAGGCTTACGGCATCGAGTATGTGAACGAGGATGTGGTGGTGGACGGAGACCTCGTGACGGCACGCACCGGCGGCCACTGTCATCTTTTCGCCCGCCGGATCATAGAACTATTGAAAGCGGGCGGCGTGAACGCGCCCGACAACCGGAGGTGACCATGATACATCAATTTATTTTCGCAGCGCCCAAGCCGGGGATGACCGAGGCGGAGTTCCAGAAGTATTGGCTCGAGGTCCACGCCGTCCGGTACGCGAGCAAGATCAGGCAGATCAAGAAATATCTTATCGACACGCGCATCGATTTCAGCGGTGATCGCGGCGCCGACCCGATGTTCGGCGGCATCGCCGAGATATGGATCAACAACGACAAGGAACAGCTGGAATCGCTCCAGTCGCCCGAGTTCCTCGAAGGGGCGCGGCTCGACGAACCCAAGTGGGCCGCCTTCTGGAAGACGCTGGTGCTCGACACCGACGCCCATGTCCTGCTTGAGGGGCCGCCGCCCGTGAAAGAGCCGACCGGCGTGAAGACGGTCGTCCTGCTGCGGCGCAAGGAGGGACTGACGGTCGAGGCGTTCCGGAAGTACGCGCTGGAGAAGCACGCGAAACTCAACCTCGCGGTCCCCGGTCTGCGACGGCTGGTCTACGGTACTACGCGGGACGGCTGGTACGGCTTCGGCGAACCACGTTTCGACATGGTCTCCCAGTTCTGGTTCGACGACCTGCCGTCGCTGGAAAAGGCGATGGCCTCGCCCGAGATGGCGGCATGCCGGGAGGACGACAAGAACTTCGTGGAGATGAGATATCTCTTCGTCATGGCGGTGAAGGAACACTGGGTCATCGGCCCGCAGCCGCGCGACTGAAGGAGGAGAAAAGAAATGAACGCCAAGGATCGCGACCTGTTGACCGCCGTAGAGAATAACGACCTGTCGAATGCGGAACGGCTCTTGAACGAGGGCGCATCGCCCGATGCGGCCGATCCGCACACCGGCCTTTCGGTGCTGATGCTGGCCGCCTGTCGAGGCTGGACCGAACTATCGCGGCTCCTTATCGACCGCGGCGCCGATATCCACCGGGTCGACCGTTTCGCGGGTGCAACGGCGCTCCACAAGGCTTGTCAGGCCGGCTCGCTGCCGATCGTGCGGATGCTCGTCGAGGCGGGCGCCTTCATCGATCAGCAACTCCCGACCACCGGCCACTCACCGCTCCTCATGGCCGTCTGGTTCAAGTGGGTCGATATTGTGGAATACCTGCTCGACAACGGCGCCACCCTCAACCTTCACACCCACTTCGGTTTCTCGCTCGACGATCAACTGAATTTCTCCCTTAGGGTAACGCAGAAGGGGCGCGAATCGCTTCTGCGCATCGTTGATGCGGTGAAACGCCGCCGCGCCGCCGATGAGAAGTCGGTAACGGAGCAAAAACTCATGGCGGCGACGGTCGCCGGCGATGTCGCGGGGGTAAAGGCGGCGCTCGCCGCCGGTGCGCCGGTCGACGAGCGTTTTCCTCGCATCAATGTCTTCAATGATGCTCACACGCCGCTGTTGGTCGCCGCCCGCGAGGGGCATACCGAGATCGTCAGGCTACTTCTCGACGCGGGAGCCGATGTCAACGCGGTCGAACCGACTTTCGGGGCCGTGCCGCTCCACAAGGCGGCCTACAACGGTCATGTCGACATCCTGCGAATGCTGGCGGCGCGTCCCGGCGTCGCTCTCGATGTGCCCGGGCCATCCAACGGGTACACTCCGCTGCACGATGCGATCTGGCTCGGGTATGTCGATTGTGCCGAGGTGCTGGTCTCGGCGGGGGCGCGGATCGATCTGCCGGCGCATGACGGTAAGACGCCGCTCGACCTCTCATACGCCACATTCGGCGCCGATCATCCGTTGACGGCGTTGCTGGTATCGAGAACTAAGAATTCAAGGGCATAGGACACGACGAAAAGGAGAGCGCCATGTTCAGAAAGATCATTGACGATTACCACACGACGCTGTTCCTCGGCGTCATGCTGCTGCTGCTCGGGATCATCGAAAGTGCGCGGAACTTTCTGGTTTCCGTACTGGGCATATCTATAACATCGCATGTCGTCCTGTTGAGCCTCGGCGTCTTCAATGTTGTGCTGGCGATCGCCTTCTTCATCATGGGCGCCCGCAATATCGAGGCGGCCGAAGAGATCGCGCGCGCCCCTCGTCCCGCCGGGGACGATCGGACGCTCGCTGACCGGATCGTCGAACTTGAGAAAAGGCTTTCCCGGCTGGAGCGGGGAGCGGGGGACGGCGCAGCATGAAGAAACATCGTTATGAGATAGAGCCCGGCCGGCCGTACCCGCTGGGGGCGACGGTCGACGATACCGGGGTGAACTTCTCGCTCTTCTCCGAGAACGCCACGGCGATAGAACTGCTGCTCTTCTCTTCCTCGAAAGAGGATAGTCCTTTTCTGACGGTGCCTTTCGATCCCGCGATCAATCATACGAGCCACTTCTGGCATCTCTATATCCGCGGTCTGAAGGCGGGCGTCCAGTACGCCTACCGCATTTCCGGTCCCTGCGAGATCGGCGAAGGACACCGGTTCAACCCGAACAAGGTGATCCTCGATCCCTACGCGAAAGGGACCTGCAGTCATCGCTGGGAGCGCGGCGCGGCGTGTCATGACGGCGACAATATTTCCTCGGCGATGCGCGGCGTGGTGATAGATCCGCGCGGATTCGATTGGGGCGCGACCCGACCGCCGCGGACGCCGATGAAGGATTCGATCATCTACGAGATGCATGTCGCCGGCTTCACGCGCAACCCGAACTCGCGGGTCGACAAGCGCGGAAAATTCCTCGGCGCCATCGAGAAGATACCGTATCTCAAGGAACTCGGGGTGACCGCGGTGGAACTCCTGCCGGTCTTCCAGTTCGACGACCGCGAGGTCCTGCGCACCCTGCCCGACGGCACCGAACTCAGGAATTACTGGGGGTACAGCACGGTCGGCTATTTTTCCCCCGAGAACAGTTACTGCGTTCAGGCCGCGGAGGGCGAACACCTCAACGAGTTCCGCGAGATGGTCAAGGCCTTTCACGCGGCGGGGATAGAGGTGATCCTTGATGTGGTGTACAACCACACCGACGAAGGGAACCATCAGGGACCGGTCTATTCTTTCAAAGGGATCGATAACCGCGTCTACTATCATCTGTCCCCGAGCGATCGCCGCTACTACATGGACTACACCGGCTGCGGCAATACCGTCAACTGCAATCATCCGGTGGTGCAGAAGATGATCATCGATTCACTCGCCTTCTGGGTGACCGAGATGCAGGTGGACGGGTTCCGCTTCGACGAAGGCTCCATCCTTTCGCGCGACGAAGAGGGGCGGCCGATGCGCTATGCGCCGGTGCTCTGGGCGATAGATCTCAAAGAACGGTTCGCCGATACGAAACTCATCGCCGAGGCGTGGGACGCGGGCGGTCTCTACCAGATCGGGACCTTTCCCGGCTACCGATGGGCCGAATGGAACGGGCGGTTCCGCGACGATGTGCGCCGTTTCGTGAAGGGCGATCCGGGTGTCATCGGGGCGGTCGCTTCGCGGATAGCCGGGTCGAGCGATCTGTATCAGCACGAGCGCCACACACCGCTCAACTCGATAAATTTCATCGCCTGCCACGACGGCTTCACGATGTACGACCTCACGGCCTACAACGAGAAACACAATGAAGCGAACGGCGAAGGGAGCCGCGACGGCATCGACGACAATCTGAGTTGGAATTCGGGCGCGGAGGGCGAAACCGACGATCCGGCGATACTGGCGTTCCGAAAACGGCGCGTCAGGAATTTCGCGGCGATCCTGCTGCTGTCGCAGGGGGTGCCGATGTTCCTCATGGGCGACGAGATGGGGAAAAGTCAGCGCGGGAACAACAACGCCTATTGTCAGGACAACGAACTGGCGTGGTTCGACTGGGGACTCGCCGAAAAGAACGCCGACCTGTTCCGATTCTTCAAACGGATGATCGCTTTCCGCAAAATGAACGCCTCCCTGAGGCGCGGAACCTTCTTCGACGGCTCGGTGAATACCCGCGGACGCCGCGATATCGAATGGCACGGATGCCGTCTCGGAGCACCGGGCTGGAACGATCCCGCGTCGAAGGTACTCGCCTTCACGATGGGCGCCTTTACGCCGGGAGAGTCCGACCTTCATGTGATGATGAACATGGATCCGCAGCCGCTTTCTTTCGATATCCCGCCCGCCGCTTCCGGCAAGCGATGGTACCGTTTCGCCGACACCGCGCTGCCATCGCCCGACGACATCGCCGAGCCCGGGGAAGAGACGGCGGTCCTTGCGGGGCAACAGTATACGGTCGAACCCTACAGTGTCGTCATTTTGATAGAACGATAGGAGGACAGCATGGACACAAAGGCGCTCGGTTTCACTTTTTCCGATCTCATTCAGGGGTATGTGACGAATTTCGACTGGGACAAACAGAGCTTCGGTCTGCGGACCTCCGACGGCCGTGAATTTGCGGTGACGCTTACCGCGAACACCTATGCCGAAATGCTTCGGAACCTCGGCGAACCGTTTATCGATTGCACCGCGCAGATGAAGGATCTGCTCGGGCAGGATCGCTTTCTCTATGTGTACGGCGTCTTTTATCCCGAGAAGGAACTCTCCTTCGAGGCGAAGCATATCGTGTTCCTCGGTCGCAGCGAAGGGGAATTCCGTTTCGAGAAGCAGGATTGGTGGATCCGGCAGCTGCGGTGCCTGGGCGATTTCTATCTGAAGGCGCAGTTCGACAACGGCGCTCCCGATTTCAGCAAATACCGCACGGAACTCAATCTGGAGGGGAGCAAGGACGGCAGTTTCCGACAGGAGACCGACACCATCAGCCGGCTGGTCTACGGCTTCGCTTCGGCGTTCCTGATGACGGGCGACGACCGCTATCTCGAAGCGGCCGAAGCGGGAACGCTCTATCTGCGGGAGCACCTGCGCAATGTCGACTCTTCGGAGGAGATCGCCTACTGGTATCACGCCATCGACATCAACGGCGACCGCGAACGGAAAGTGTTCTCCAGCGAGTTCGGCGATGATATCGACGCGATACCGGCCTACGAACAGATCTACGCGCTTGCCGGCCCGACGCAGACCTATCGCGCCACCGGCGATCCGGCGATCCGCCGCGACATAGAGATGACGGTCAACCTTTTCGACAAATATTTCAGCGACCGCAAACGGGGCGGCTACTTCTCGCACATCGACCCTATCACCTTCGATCCCCGCGCCGAATCGCTCGGCAGGAACCGCGCCCGCAAGAACTGGAACAGCGTCGGCGATCACGCCCCGGCCTATCTCATCAACGCCTATCTCGCCACGGCGGACGAACGGTTGCGCCGGATGCTCGTCTACACCGCCGACACCATCGCGGAGCATTTTCCGGACTACGAAAAAAGCCCCTTCGTGCAGGAGAAGTTCCACGAGGACTGGTCGCACGACACCTCGTGGGGCTGGCAGCAGAACCGCGGCGTGGTGGGCCACAACCTCAAGATCGCGTGGAACCTGACCCGCATCATGAGCCTGCCGGAACTCGAGAAGGAGAAGCTCGCGACCTACACCTCGTTCGCGGGGAAAATAGCCGAACTCATGCCGCGTCACGGCGGCGACGCCCAACGCGGCGGCTGGTACGATGTGGTCGAGCGGACGCTTGACGAAGGTCAGAAATTCCACCGCTATGCGTGGCACGACCGCAAGGCGTGGTGGCAGCAGGAGCAGGGGATACTCGCCTATCTCATCCTCGCCGGGACCGCGGGACGGCCCGAACACCTGAAACTCGCCCGCGAGTCGAGCGCCTTCTACAATGCGTGGTTCCTCGATCACGATTCGGGCGGCGTCTATTTCAATGTGCTCGCCAACGGACTTCCCTACCTTCTCGGCACCGAACGGTTCAAGGGAAGCCACAGCATGAGCGGCTATCACTCGTTCGAACTGGCCTATCTGGCGGCGGTCTACAGCAATCTCCTGATAACAAAACAACATCTGGATCTCTATTTCAAGCCCTATCCGAACGGTTTCGCGGGCAACATCCTGCGCGTCGCTCCCGATATCCTTCCCGTCGGTTCGGTGAAGATAGACAAGGTCTGGATCGACGGCAAGCCGTACGACGATTTCGACGCCGCGGCGCTGACGGTGAAACTGCCCGTCACGAATGATCGGGTCAAGGTGCAGGTCCGGCTCGCGCCCACTTCGTCGGTCGAACATTTCTGGATGACGGTCGACCGGGACGGCGACATCGCCCGGGTAACGCTGTCGGGCGAACTCGATCATCTGGCGGTACACGGGTTCCGCAAGGCCTGCGCTGAGGTCGCGGCGAACAACCCGAAGAAGGTCGCCTTCGTCATGAAGGACCTGAAAAGCATGGTGCCCGATGGTGTCCGCACCATCATCTTCGAAAAACAGAAAATGGCGCTCGATTCGGACCTATACATCATCGGCGCCAACAAAGAGATACGCCAACTGTTCGATCGCGATGAACTTTCGGAGGAGGTCGTTCTGCTCGACACCTACGACCGGAAGAAGATGCAATGAGAGAAAAAGGAAAAAAGAAGAATCCGAGGATCTGCCTTCCCTGTTGGCTCCGGCGCATCATCAAGAGCCCCTACACGACGCTCACCACCGCTTTGATCCTCCTGGTGAGCGGCATCTTCGAGGTGACCGAAACGGTCTTGGAGGATATCCTGCAGATGGAGATCAGGGCCCACCACGGAGTGCTCCTGTTCGCTCTGGTCCAGATATTCGTCGCCATCGAACACATCCTGTCGGGACTCGAAGGTATCGAAAAGGTCGAAGAGATCGAAGAGATCGAGAAGAAGGAAGAATAAACGAAAGGTGCGTGTTCCTATTCGTGCCGCACGCAACGGGCGTCGTATTTGTCGGCCGGGTTCTTAACGCTGTTGGTGCCGTCGGCGGCGAGCACGGTCCAGAAGGAACCGCTGTACTTCGTGGAGGCGGTGTCGCTCCAGTAACGACTCGTCGCGCCGCTGAAGATCGCGTCATCGAGTTTATCGCCGCTCCGTTCGAGATCGAGGAGGAACAGCAATTCCTTCATCGACGGCAGGTACCAGTCGTAGTGACCGCCGACGGTCAGATTGCGGCAGTATTCGGCGGCGGCGGCGCGGTCGACGGAGGTCTTGCGCAGTTTCTGCCACATCAGTCCGGTCGCGATGTCGGAAACGGTGTCGTCGCCGTTGTCGGTGAACTGCCGAAGCGGCGTCGCGGTCCCCTTGACGCAGAGGAACTGTATCTTCCCGTCGGTTGCGTTGGAGGCCGGGTAGTCGCGGAGATAGCCGCTTTCGATGGTGTAGGTGTAGATGCTGCCCGTTCCCGGTATCGGCGTATCGGACCAGAGTTTGCCCTCGCTCTGCATGCCGCCGAAGATGCTCACGGTCGGCGTTTGATCGTATGCCCCCAGCGTGAACAGTTCGTGGATCGTCGGCAGGCGCCAGCCGTTCTCGCCGCCCAGCGCGGTGTTCGCGCAGTAACTCCGGGCGTCGGCAACTTTACTGCGCAGGCCGGGCATGGTCGCGTACCACTTCAGGCCGGTGTTCAGATCGACGACGCTTTTTCCGTCGGCGCTTTTTTCCAGATAGAGATCATGCGACCGATCGTACACGGACAGCGTCTCGCCGGGGAGCACCGCATCGAGCGTCGCGTAGCTGGTTACGGTGCGGGTCACCTCGTCGCGCTGTCCGTCGCCGTCCTCGACGCTGAGGGTGATGTCGTAACTTCCCTCGGCCGACAGATGGGTGCGGAAGATATCGTTGTCGTCGCGGTAGTCCCAGCGGTCGCCGTCGGGGCGCAGGAGGCTCCAGTCGCGGAACTTGATGCCGTAGTCGCTCGAAGAAGCGTCGTAAAAACGCATATAGGTCGTCGCGGTCAGCGGAAAACGGGGGGAGTAGTAGAACGAGGGCTCGATCACGCTCTGGAACGAGCCGCTCTGCCAGATCCGTTTGCGGATGAGTTCCACCGTATATTTCTTCTCGACCGAGAAGAGTTCCACATTGACGAACAGCACCTGTACCGATAGCTCCAGTTCGAGTCCGACCGAGCCGTCGATGACGAAGTCGAGCGTCTGCCACGGGTCCTCCGCGGTGTCGCCGAGATACTGCAGATAGGGCGAAAGTTCGACGAACGGTCCGACGAAATCGTAGATGAGCCCGGTCACCCGTATCCCCATCCCGACATCGAGCGATCCGCTCCCCTCCAGCACCTCGGGCGTACGGTACTCCTTGGTGGCGTTGCCCACCTTGTACCAGTCGCTTCCCTCGCGGCCCCGTTTGTACTTGACCCCCGCCTCGAGGCCCAGTTCGAAGTCGACCAGTTTCACCGTCGTCTCGATCGAACCGGAGGCGTTGACCGTCACCTCGAGTTGCGGCGTCACCCACACCGGCACCGCGCCGATGAGGAATTTGATCCGCGGATATTTCTTCTCGAACAGGGTGCAGGAGGCGTCGACCTCGCCCGAGATCTCGGTCGTTATCTGGCTGTAGATGTTCTTGCTGTAGACGAATTTGAACCGTTCGAGCGTCGTCTCCTCTATCTGCATCCCCATGTCGAGGTAGGCGTTCATCCCGAGCGAACCGGTGAACCGGACCGAGCCGGTGCCGCTCACCGAACAGCGGTCGTTCGCCGCCCCCACCGGAACGCCGTTCTCTATCGCGAGGTCGATGTCGAGGTTGAGTCCGTAGAGTTTCGTCCCGCTCCGCAGGACCGCGCCGCCGAGCATCCGCTGGAGTTCGCTTTCGTTGAGGCCGTCGCCCCGTTCGAGTTTTTCGGGTATGGCGTCGCCCGGCTTCAGGCCGTAATTCGCGAAGACGCGGCATCGGAGATCGTCGTACCCGATGACCCGGACGCCCGGCGAGAGGAGCGTTTGCGGCTCGTCGCCGGAGGCCAACTCTTCGCGGTGTTCGACCGTCGCGCTCTCGATCATCTCGAGTTGTCCCTCTTCGGTGGTCAGCGTACAGGGCTGCGCGGCGCCGGGACAATCCTGCGACAAGACCTTGCGCACCGTGCCGTCGGGGAAGATATCCGACGGCTCGAAGATGAGCACCCGGCCGACATGGTCGTCGGCGAGCGTCGTTTCGTCGAGCGTGATGACGCCGGTGCCGCCATCGAAAGCGACCGGCGTAAGGGAATCCTCAAGATCGGCCAACCCCAACGGATTGTAGCTCAACATATTGGGGGCGGAGGTCGGCATGATCACCGCGAACTTGTCGTGGTCCACCGCCACATCGCTCACCTTGTGGACGACATCTTCGACCGATATCGTGAAGGTGTAGCGCTTGCCGTTGTAGGTCAGGCCGAGCGTGGCGGCGCCGCCCTCGATGCCCAGCAGTTTGCCGTCGGAGGTGACATCGAACTTCAGTTTGTCGTCGCTGAACCAGTCGGCTATCGACTGCGGATCGAGCGCGATCTCGTCGACATCGATATCGAGCACATCGATGAGTTGCCCGATGGGAATACCGCCGATGGTGATGGCGTTGTTGACGATGTCGGCGATGTTGATCCCCGACAGATCAATGCCGTTGAGCATGAACCCTTCGCTGATGACGCCGGCGAGCGGGAGATCGGGATCGTTCAGGCACGATTCCTTGATATGGTTGTCGGCGTCGATGCATTCTGCGGTGATGAGGTCCTTGTAGGCAAAATGGTATATCTCGCCCGGCAGGATGACCAGTTTGCCCGGCATCGCCACTTCGGGCAGCGCCGGTTCTTCCAGCAGACTGCCGCCGGTGTCGTCGGTCAGAAGGGCATCGTTGTCGGGAAACAGTTCGTCGGTCGGCAGGCCGTCGCCTTCCGGCAATAACTCGTCGTCGGTCGCGAAGTCGGCATCGGCCGCATCTTCGTCCGCAAGGGTCGGCTCCACGCATCTATCGTTCAGGCAAACCAAAGCCCCCTCACAGGTGTCGTTCGGATAGCAGGGTTGATCGATTCCGCCCATTTTCCGCACATCGTTCGTATCGTCGAGTTTCTTTTCGGTGCAGGCGACCATAAGCAACAGCACGCCGACGGCGAAGAGCCCGATAAAATTTTTCATGGCACGAACCTCCCTTGCCCATTTTTTCGCGGACCGACCCGCCGATTATAAAAAATGACCCGACCGAAGCAAGAAAATAACCTTCCATTTTCCCAATTTCGTTGCTTTTTCGGGTCGATTGTGCATCATGGGGGCCGTCGGCTCGTCACCACACCTTCATTGCGGGAGGCCGCCATGAAGAACACGCTGCTATTACAAGAACTCCGCGACATGCTGCGCGGGGAACATCACGACGATCTCCGCGCCTACTGCCGTTCCAACACCCCGCAGGTCATCGCCGGTTTCCTTGAGGCGCTCACCGCCGAAGAGATAAAAGAGGTCTTTGCGATCATCGGCCGCGAAACGGCGGCGCTGATCTTCCACCACTTCGAGGACGAGGTCAAGGATGCTCTGCAGGATATCCTCTCCGAGCAGGAATACTCCGAACTGCTCTACGAACTGCCCGACGAGGTCCAGCAGGAACTCATCGAGGAACTTCCCGCCGACGAACGGAAGATGGTCGAATCCTACATAGACCTCTACGAGAAGGTCGACGAGGAGGAGAAGCGGAAGATCGAGGCCGACGCGAAGAAGGAACAGCAGATCATCCTCTACGACAAGGACGGCGAGATACTCGAGAACATCACCATCTACAAATCGTTCCCCGACGGTCTCCGGAAGATCGGCGCGGTCGAAAAGGGGTGCTGGATAAACGTCGTGACGCCGTTCCCCGAAGAGATAGAATACCTCGTCGAGCATTTCAGCATACCGCACGATTTCCTCGTTTCGTCGCTTGATGTCGACGAGCGGGCCCGCGTCGAGAAGGACGATCACGCGACGCTCGTGGTGGTGCGCATGCCGCTCTACGACGAATCGAACAAGACGCTCCTGTATTCCACCACCGCGGTCGGACTCATACTCGTGCAGGATGCGCTCATCACCGTCTCGCCGCGCCGCAATCTGGTGCTCGAGGAATTCCTCGAAGGCGAGGTGAAGCATTTCACGACGCTCGACCGCGATCAGTTCATACTCCAGATACTTCTGCGGACGACACTGCTCTACCTGCTCTATCTCAAACAGATGAACAACGTGGCGATGATGATACAGAAACGCATACTCGAATCGTCGCAGAACACGCAACTGGCCAAGATGCTCAACCTCGAAAAGTCGCTCATCTACTTCGCCACCTCTCTCAAATCAAACGAGTTCATGATGATGCGGCTCAAGCGGTTCCGCCTCATTCGCGAGGAGGAGGCGCTGGAGGATCTGTGGGAGGATCTCGAGATCGAGCACAAGCAGGCGGTAGAGATGGCGCAGGTCTATTCGAACATCATGTCGAACATGATGGGCGCTTTCGGTTCGATCATTTCGAACAACCTCAACCTCGTCATGAGGATACTCACCTCGTTCACGATAGTGCTGACCATCCCGGTCATATTCGCGTCGTTCTACGGCATGAATGTGCCGAACTTCCTCGAAGGGAATCGCTATGCCTTCGGCGGCATCTTCGTCCTTTCGCTCGCTGTTTCGGGGATCGTCATCTACTTCTTCAGAAAACGCCACTGGCTCTAGTACCGGGGGTCATTCGAACGGGCAGATGCCTTCTTTTTCGCAATAACACTTCATGTCGCGCAGGATGAGCGGAGAGTTCGCGTGCACCTGATAGGCGAACCAATCGCCTTCAAACTCGGATTGACCGTAGGGAAAATCGACCCACTCGCCGTATTGTTTGTCGTTCTCCATCTTCTTCATGCAGTAGCGTTGCTTCGTGTCGATCCGGTAGAAGCAGGCAAGGCCGCCTCCCTCCCCGCCGATATCTTCTATTTCGAGGTACAGGATCGTGTTGTTCCTGACCTGCTCCACGATGAACGAATAGGCCACTCCTTTGGTCGCATCGGAGAAATCGGTAATGACATCTTCGTAGACCCATTGCCCGCTACCCGCCGTCATGTCCACGCGGGTGATCGCTTGATCGAAATCGCGGGAATAATAGAAAATGCCCGGATGGTCGCGGTCGAATTGGATGTTGCGCACCTCTTCCGTCCCGCGATTCACCGCAGTGCATTCGCCGAGAGACTTGGGCGACTTGCCGAGATCGCAGATGTAGCCGTTGCCGGTACCGACGGAGAATCCCAACAGATCGCCGAACAGATCGGGATGAGCTCCGCCGCCTTCCCCCAGACTCGTCCATTTCCATTCGCCCACCTTGGCATATTTCATGATTGTTGCGCCGTTTTCCGTCTCTTGAATGTTTGCAAAGGCCCAGTTATCGTTAAGCGCAGGAGTAGAAATGATGTAAAGCGCTGGTTTATTGTACACTACTCGATAAATGCCATCTAGAGAAAAGTAGCCAATATAATGATTTCCACTCAATTCGTGAGAGCGGGCGTCCCGGAAATAGAGAAACGCATTTCCACGATTATACGCAAATCCATAATCACCGGGGCTTTGGACGGTATATTTCTTCGTGATAGGATCATAGATGAAGTATCTCTTGAAAGTCGGATAAATTCGATTGTCCAACGACACCTTATACATCACGAACCCTACCTTTCCCTCGCTCAGGTTCCAATGCTTGATTGCGCCGCCGGTGGAATCGGTGTCCCAGCCATAGTTGCCAAGTTTAAGGTCACATTCATGCATGGCGATATATTGAGGGGCATTAGGCTCTTCCGTATAAAATTGCTCTTTAGTCCGGGCGTACAGATTGCTCATCTCGCAGGGATACGGATAGCAATCGGCATCCGGATAATCGTGGGTCAATTTCTGATTGGCCTCTTTCCAGAGGTTCTGTACGCACTGTGGATCTTTTGCGGTCGGCGTGTCACACTTGCGGCAGAAGTGGATGGTACCATCTTCACGGTAGTACGGGAACTTCGCCTCGATGAGCGGTGGACAGTCGGGTTCGGAGGTATCGGCATCGGTGATCAATTCGTCCGACTCGGTGAGGATGAAGTCGTCGATTTCTGCCTCGACGACATCATCGACAACGACGACAGCGTCATCAATTGTAACGGCATCATCGCCATCGGGTGTCACCGTGTCGGTGTCGGTCTTTGCGCTGTGGGAGGTGCACGCGGCGAGGAGAAGCGCAAAAATGATGTGGTGTTTTCTCCCGATCATGGCGCGATTATATCTTTCTCGAAACCGAAAGCCAACAGATTTTTTGCGCGACTTTTTTGCGTGACTGGACTCGAGTGTCAGTTTCTTGTTCCCCCTTTTTCAGAAAATCGCTCGGGTTCGTTGATATCTTTTCCCCGAGGTCCGTTTTTGCCCCTCCGATAACCGAAAAATATACTCCCGCCAAATCGGGTAATTGCAAGAAACCCTGTCCGGAAAAGGGGGAAGGGCACGCTTGTTGACGGGTCAGGAAAGAGAGGTTTTCCGGCTTCTAAATTATTTCGAAGTTTGCCTGATTGAGGATTTTCGGCAAAACGGTGGCGGCATTTCCGGCAACCCCATGAAAACAAAAGTGATAAAAATGAAAAAAAACACCCGAAAAAGTTGCAATTAAAATGAATATCCTTACAAAGGGTGTTGTGGCGAGGGGGAAAGAATTTCCCTCAAGTTGTTTCATCGACCGACCGGAGTGAGAGGTGAATGATGAAGAAGATCATGGTCACCGGCGAAGAAGAAGTTCCGCTCCCTAGCGGGGCCGTGTCGCTACCGACGGGCTCCATCTTTGATTTTATCCCCCCGAAACAACCTGCGCCGGTCCAGCTCGAGCCGCGGGCGCTCGCTTTTCTGCGCGAACATTTCCCGACCGCCGAGGAAAAGGACTGGACGAACTGGAAGTGGCAACTCTCCAACAGCATCACCACCGCCGACAAACTGAGCCGCATCGTCGATCTTACCGACGAGGAACTGCGCGCCGTGTCGGGCGAAAGCGGCGCACTGCCCCTGCGTATCACGCCGCACTACGCGAGTCTGCTGGCCAAGAGCGATCCCGATCAGCCGATCCGCCGCAGCGTCATCCCGGTGACCGCCGAACATCAACACTGCTTCGGCGAAGCGGAGGACCCGCTGCACGAGGAGAACGACAGTCCGGTGGCGGGGCTCGTGCACCGCTATCCCGACCGCGTGCTGTTCCTCGTGACCGGCTTCTGTTCGACCTACTGCCGCTACTGCACCCGCTCCCGCATGGTCGGCGACGCCAACCGCATGCACCAGTTCTCGACCAAGATATGGGACGAGGCGATCAGTTACATCGAACGCACCCCCGCCATCCGCGATGTCCTCATATCGGGCGGCGATCCGCTCACCATGCCCGACGCGAAGATAGAATATCTCCTGTCGCGCATCCGCAAGATAGAGCATGTCGAGATCATCCGCATCGGCACGAAGGTCCCCGCGGTACTGCCGCAGCGCATCACGCCGAAGCTGGTCAATATCCTGAAGCGGTATCATCCGCTCTTCCTCAGCGTTCACTTCACCCATCCCGACGAGTTGACGCCCGAAGTGCAGCAGGCATGCACGCGGCTTGCCGACGCGGGGATACCGCTCGGTTCGCAGACGGTCCTTCTCAAGGGGATCAACGACGATGTGCCGACGATGGGGAGCCTGTTCCATAAACTGCTCAAGGTCCGCGTCCGTCCCTATTATCTCTACCAGTGCGATCCGATACTCGGCTCCGGCCACTTCCGCACCACGGTGGAAAAGGGGCTCGACATCATCCGCGGCCTGCGCGGCCACACCACCGGCTACGCGGTCCCGCAGTTCGTCGTCGACGCACCCGGCGGCGGCGGCAAGATACCGCTCCTGCCCGACTACTGGCAGGGTCGCGACACCGAATATGTCTATGTGAAGAACTACGAGGAGAAGACCTACCGCTATCCCAACATCCAGCAGGCGGTCGCCCCGTCGTAACGGAGATCCGATGCATATCGGTTTCACCTACGATCTCAAAGACGATTATCTCAAGGCCGGTTTTTCCGAAGAAGAGGCGGCCGAATTCGACGGCATCGAAACGATAGAGGGCATTGAGGGGGCGCTCGTTTCGCTCGGTCACCGCGTCGAACGGATCGGCACGGTGAAGAAACTCACCGAACTTCTGGTCGCCGGGAAACGGTGGGATATCGTCTTCAACATCGCCGAAGGGGTCAGCGGCATCGGCCGCGAGGCGCAGATACCGGCGCTCCTCGACGCCTACGACATCCCGTACGTCTTCTCCGATCCGATGGTCCTGTCGCTGTGTCTGCATAAAGGGATGACCAAACGGGTCGTGCGCGACGGCGGCGTCCCGACGGCCAAGTTCCATGTGGTGGCCGAAGAGCGCGACATTGCCGAGGTGCGGCTCGACTATCCGCTTTTCGCCAAGCCGGTGGCCGAAGGGACCGGCAAGGGGATCGGCGCTTTCTCCAAGATACCGGATGCGGCAACGCTCCGCGCCCGCTGCATCGAACTGCTCGCGAAACACCGTCAGCCGGTGCTGGTCGAGGAGTATCTGCCGGGGCGCGAATGCACCGTCGGCATCGTCGGCACGGGGCGCGACGCCCGTGTGGTGGGCGTGATGGAGGTGGTGTTCAAACCGGCGGCCGAGAAGGAGGCCTACGGACTGCACAACAAGAAGAACTATAAAGAGATCATAGAGTACGTGGTCCCCGAAAAAGCGCTCTGCGACGCCTGCGGGGAGGCCGCGCTCAGCGCGTGGCGCGTACTCGAATGTCGTGACGGCGGCCGCGTCGATGTGCGGTGCGACGCCCGCGGCATACCCAACTTCATCGAGGTCAATCCGCTTGCCGGACTGCACCCGATAGATTCCGATCTGCCCATCCTTGCGCGACTCAACGGCACCGATTACCGGACCCTCATATCGTGGATAGTGGATTCGGCCGTCCGTCGTCTTGAGGGCGCGCGGCGATGAGCGAACGGATAGCGGTCTTACTCCACAATCCCGTCGATCCCAACGCCCGTAAGGACGATCTCGATCTGTTCGAAGAGATGCAGGCGGTCGAGAGCGCGCTGGAGTCGCTCGGCTGGAGACACACCCGCATCGTGTTCGACACCGATATCGCGCGGGTGAAACGGGAACTCGACGCGGTGAAGGCGGGGGTGGTGTTCAACCTCGTGGAGACGCTGGAGGGGAAGGGTTCGCACCAGTATCTCGCGCCGGCGCTTCTCGAACACTGGGGGATCAAGTACACCGGCGGAACGGCCGAATCGCTGTTCATCACCACCGACAAACTGCTGGCCAAGGAACTGCTGACGCTCAACCGCATACCGACCCCCGAATGTTTCTGCCCGGGCCGTTTCGAACAGTTGGTCCCCGACGCCCGCTACATCGTCAAGGCGGTCGACGAGGACGCGTCGCTGGGGATGGACGCGAAGAGCATCCTGACCCCGTCCAAAGGGGACGATCTGGCCGCCTTCATCCGCGAAAAGGAAAAGGCGCACGGCGTCCGGTTCTTCGCCGAACGGTTCATCGAAGGGCGCGAATTCAACCTTACGGTGCTCGGCATGAACGGTGCGCCGCAGATACTGTCGCCCGCCGAGATACGGTTCGTCAACTTCGGCGACAAGCGGCCCAAGATAGTCGACTACCGCGCCAAGTGGGAGGAGAAATCGTTCGAATACAAGAACACCCAGCGCTCCTTCGACTTTCCGCCGGAGGATGCACTGCTTCTCGCGCGGCTCGGCGAACTGGCAGGGCAATGCTGGCGCGAACTGCGATTGGCCGGCTACGCCCGCGTCGATTTCCGGGTGGACGAGCAGGGCGGCCCGTGGGTGCTCGAGGTCAATGTTAACCCCTGCATCACCCATTACGGCGGGGTCGCCGCGGCCTGCGAACGGGCCGGGATCTCCTATGTCCGGTTCATCGAGCGGGTCGTCGCCGAGGCGCTGCGCTAACGACCGGAACTTTACATTTTCCCCCGTCGGCGTATAGGATGATGCGGTAGCGCGGGAGGCGACACACGGCGATGGCATACGAACTCAGGGTGCATTCGTTTTTCACTTCACTGCAGGGCGAGGGGCGGTTCGCGGGCTATCCGAGCGCCTTTCTGCGGCTGTCGGGCTGTAATCTCGCCTGCGCGTGGTGCGACGCCCATGAGGCGGCGACCGATGTGCAATCCGAAACGCTGAGCGTGGCCGACGCGGCCGGGCAGTTGCTCCGGTCGGGGCCGCGCGACATCTGCATCACCGGCGGCGAACCGCTGCTGCAGGAACCGGCGGTCGCCGAACTGCTCGCGCTCCTGCCGGCCGACCGTCGCGTGGTCATCGAGACCAACGGGTCGATCTCCTTCACGGCTCTGCGCAAGCGGTTCCCGGCGCTTTATTTCTCGGCCGACTGGAAAACGCCGTCGTCGTGCGCGTCGCGCTTCGACCGTTCCAATCTTGACGCCATCGGGGAGCGCGGCTGGATAAAGTTCGTCGTGGCCGAGCGGCGCGATCTCGATTTCGTCGCAGATCACGCTCCCGACGCGGCGGCCCGGGGTATCGAACTCTATGTCAGCCCCGTTTTCGAACGCGGCGCGGTGTGGTACGCCGAGGTGGCCGCCTTCGTCACCTCCCTGTCGGAGACCCATCCGGCGCGGTTCCAGTTGCAACTGCATAAAGTGCTCGGGATACCGTGAGCGGAAAAAATACTTTCTTTTTTGATTTTTCAGATACTATGGAGCGGCACTGAACGAGCATGGAGGGTATCATGAGCAGGTTCACGATCGCGTTTTTACTTTTCGCCGGCATCGCGCTGGCGGGGTGCGACACCTTTGTCGACAACACCACCAATGTCGCGCCGCAGGAAATGACAGAACTGTCGTTCCTCACCTTCAACGCGGGACTCGATCCCGAAGGGGTGCTCAACTACGCCGAACGCAAGGCGGCCCTGCCGCAGGCTCTGGCCGACACCGGCGCCGACGTGATCTGCCTGCAGGAGGTCTGGAAGGAGGCCGACCAGAAAAAGATAGCGGACGACCTGAAACTGGTCTTTCCGTACCGCTATTACAAGGTCACCAAGTCGACCGGGACCGATCCCCTGCCGGCCGCCTGCACCGAGGAGGACCTGACGCCGATGGCGCTGTGCTATCTCTCCAACTGTGCGGAGACCGACGCGAGCGACGTGGTGGCCATCGGCCTGTGCCTCGCCACCAATTGCCTGACCGAGATAACCGGCATCCCGGCCGAATGCCGCGACTGCCTCATCGGCGCGATAACGGGCGGCTCCGCCGACATCACCAGCATCATGGCCGAATGCAGCGGCGAACAGGAGGCGGTGGAGATGGCGCAGGGGGGCAACAACGGCCTGCTGCTCCTGTCGCAGTATCAACTCATCGGCGCGAAGTGGGAAAAGTTCGAATCGTTCTACTATCAGCGCGGCTATCTGAGCGCGAAGATACAGCATCCTATCTTCGGCGCGGTCGACATCGTCTGCACCCAGTTGACCGATGCGGTGGCCGGGATGCCCTACGAAGGGGCGCTCGGTTCGTGGGAAGGGGAACTGGCGGCGCAGGCGCAGGCGATCATCGATCTGGCGCCGCTGAAGGCTACCGATTTCCGCGTCCTCATGGGCGATCTGGCGACCGGACCGGCCATCGGCCGCGATATCCGCGGCAAGAACCCCTCGGTCTACGACATGTTCTACTACGCCTACTACTACGACCCCTTCATCGAGAACCAGAACGCGGAACCGCTCTGCACACTGTGCGGCGACAACCCGCTGACCGCGGCCGAGACGGTCGATCAGATAACTTCGCATCTCCTGTTCACGAATTACGAGGCTCTTCCGTTGACCGCTGAGCGGGTATTCGACGATGGCTTCATCGTCACCGACAAGGCGGGCAAGGAGAAGACCTACCAGTACTCCGACCACTACGGCATCAAAACGACCCTTTCACGCGGTTCTGATAATTGAGGTAGCACCATGGAACTCAAAAAATTCAACGGCAAACTCGACGGGATAGACTTTCTCGATCTGCTGATGCTCGACATCTACGGCAGTATCCGCCATGTGACCATACCGAAGGGCTACATCACCAAAAAGGTGCTGGCCGAGGGTATCGGCTTCGACGCATCGAACTTCGGCTTCGCGAAGGTGACCAACTCCGACATGGTCGCCATACCCGATCTTTCGACCGGTTTTATCGGCACGGTCGAGGACAAGAAAGTGCTCCACTGCCTCTGCGATGTGGTCACCACCGACGGCGTCCCCTTCGCGCAGTATCCGCGCAATGTGGTCCGCGCCACGCTCGATCATCTCAAGAAGCAGAAGATCGCCGACACCGCCAAGATGCTGGTCGAGCTCGAATTCTATGTGTTCGCCGATGTCGCCTACGCGACCGATTTCGGCCACAGCTACTACAAGGTGCAGAGCCCCGAAGGGATCGGCGAGGACTACTACGATCAGCCGCGTTTCGGCATCCACCGCGGCTATCACCGCCTGCCGCCCGACGACCGCTACTTCAAATTCCGTAACACGGTTGTCGCCCTCATGGAATCGATCGGCATCCCGGTCAAGTACCACCACCATGAAGTGGGCGCGGCCCAGCTCGAGATAGAGCTCAACTTCATGCCGCTCCTGGAGGCGGCCGACGGGGTGACCTTCGCCAAATGGATCATCAAGAGCACCGCGGCCGAGCAGGGACTCTTTGTCACTTTCATGCCCAAACCGATCTATAAAGTGGCCGGTTCCGGCATGCATGTTCATCAGTTCCTCGAAAGGGGGGGCGAATCGCTCTTCCCCGGCAAGGGACTCTACAACCTAAGCCCGCTCGCCCATTCCTACCTCTGCGGCATACTCGAACATTCGCTGACCGGGTCGCTGCTGGCCCTCACCAACCCCTCGACAAACTCCTACAAACGGCTTGTCCCCGGCTTTGAAGCGCCGGTCAACGCCACCTTCGCAAAGGCCTCCCGCGCCGCCGCCGTGCGCATCCCCGGCTATCTCAAGGGCAAGGATGTCCGCATCGAATTCCGCACCGGCGACGCGACCGCGAACACCTACTACATGCTTTCGGCGATGGTCCTTGCCGGTATCGACGGCATCCGGCGCAAGGCCGATCCGGTGAAACTCGGCTTCGACAAGACCGACAACGGGAAAAGCTTCCCGCTGAACCTGCGGCTGGTCCTTGACGGGCTGGAGAAGGACCGCGCCTACCTGCTCCCCGCCTTCCCCGAACAACTGCTCGACCTGTGGATAAAGATCAAGCGCGACGAGGCGACCCATGTCTACAACGCCCCGACGCCGCAGGAATACGAACTGTACTTCTGATAAATTCTAGATCAGCGAACACCCGCAGCCGCCGTTTGAACCCTTAGCGGCATCGGTGTCGACCGTTATGTCGGACGCGTCAGACAGGTCCGACTGGTCTGACAGATCGGTCATATCTTCATCGGACACGATGTCGTCATGTTGATCGGACAGATCGGTCTGATCCGACGGATCGGACTGATCGTCATCGGTTATTTCGTCCTTTTCAGCCATGCTGTCGCTGACGATCGTGTCCTCATCAACCACCAGTTCGTCGGACAGGTCGTCTGATACCACGCTATCCTCATCAACCATGTTGTCCACTTCGTCCCTGTCCGGATCATCGTCGGACCATTCTGACCCGTCTGACCCGTCGGACTCTTCGTTGTCCTCATCCACCGGTTCTTCGACCGGCGCGAGGCCGTACCAGTCGAATATCCCGGCCAGAAGCGCGGTCCGCGTGTCGGCGTCGAGTATCGTTTCGAAGGGGAAGCCGAGCGCCGCGACCTTCCGCGTTCCGCCGGTGACCACCCCCGCGCCGCCACCCGTACCGTCACCGTAGCCGAGGAAGGTGACGCCGTCGCCCGCCGCTCCGATGATATCTGGATAGTCTACATTATAGATAGAAGTGCCGTCGTCGAACGAAAGCGATCCATTGAAGACCGCGCTTCCGGTCGCGGTGGTCGCCGCGTCGTAACTGGCGCCGTCGTCGCCAAGGTAGGAGAGCCCGAGACAGTCGGTGAAGAAGGTCTGGTCGGCGGTGTTGCCCTGATCGTAGAGGTCCCAGCCGTATTCGGAGCCCGAAATGAAGAGAAGTCCGCCGCCGTCGAGGTAGTCGCAGAGTTGCGTCTGTTCGGCGGGCGCTATGGTCCCGTTCGCGGTCGACTGTTCGCCGGCGAACCAGAGCACCGCGTCGTAGACCGACAGATCGACCGCGCCGAGGGCGCTTTTCTGCACGGTGTCGAACGAATAGGTGAGTGCCGCAAGGGCGTCGGCATGAGCCCGGACATAATCGAAAGTATTCATCCGTTCGATGACCATCCGCATGACGGTGCCGAGGCCGTCGGCCGAAAGGTCCTGCGCGACCTGCTGATTGCGGTCGAGCCGTTCGAAGCCGTCGACGATGAGTACCTGCGCCCCGGCCGTCGCGGGCGACAGCGCCACCACCGGCGACGGGAAGGAGCGGCCGCCGTCGTTGTAGGCGACCACGCGGAAATAGGCGGGAACGCCGTAGAGAAGAGCGGCGGAATAGGTCAATACATCGCCGACATCGGTGCCGTCGTCGAAGGCGAAGCCGTCTGCGCTCCGCTGGACGAGGTAGCCGGCCGCCGCGTCACCATGCAGATTGCGCGGGGTCGTCAGCGGCTCATCCCACGAAAGAGCGCCGGTCGTCGCGTTCACCGTGACCGCCTGCACCGCCTGCGGCGTATCGGGCGGATAGAGCGCCGTGAAGGCATCGCGGTCGGCGAAGTACTGTATCGCCGCCTGCAGCGCGGCGCGGGCCGCGATGGTGCGGAACCGCGGATCGCGTAGAGCGTTCGAATCGGTCGCGTTATCGTGGAAGGCGAGTTCGATCAGGCAGGCGGGCATCTCGCTATTGTAACTCGGATTGAGTTCGCCGAACCATGCGCTGTAGAGGCCCAGTCCGTATTCGGGCCACGCGGCGTCCCAGCCGGCCTGCAGTGCCGCGATCACGCCGTTGTGCAGGAGCGTCGCGAGCGATTCGCTCCCGGCCTGCGCCGCCGGTTCCCAGCCGGTGCCGGGATCGTTCAGACCGTAGACATAGGTCGAGGTGCCGCGCGACGATCCGTTGTAGGCGTTGGAGTGCCATGAGATGAAAAGCGCGTCGTCCCACGCCGCTTCGTTCTCCCACGCCGCCCAGCGCGAACGGGTCGTCACATCGTCGGAGTTGTCGCCCGACGAGGTGTCGTAGACGGTCGCCGGTGCGCCGAGGAGTTGGGCATAGTAGCGGCCCGCCTCCTCCCACTGCGGTTTTCCCGACACGCCGTTGCCGCGGTCGATGGTGCCGGTGCCGCCGCCGAACCGGACCGCGTCGGCGATCGCGTAAGTGCCGCCCGCCGTGGTGTCGGCGATAAGCGTCACCGATCCGGCCGCCGCGTCCTGCCCCGCGCGGAAGGGGAATTCGCCCAGCGGGAACCAGGTGGCGCCGTGGTGGCGCTGATCGACCGTGACCACCGTCGTGCCGCCCGCATGACGCACTTCGTAATGCGCCGTCGGGGCGCGGTCATCCATCGCCCGGAACGATACGGATACCTGATAGCGGCCGTCGGCCGGGATAGTCGGGGTCCAGCGGGCCCAGCGGCCCGCCGCCGGGGTGGTGACGCGGTAATGGCCCGCCGCGAAGGGTTCGTCGCCGGTCGCGAGCGGCAGGGAAAGATGCCCCCAGCCGGCGCTCGTTGACTCCCACCAGCCCTCCGATTCCGTGTAGCCGCCGTCGGTGTCGTCGACGGTGACCGACGCGGCGGTGCGGTCGGTCTCGCGCACCGTGAGGACGAGCGCCCCGGCGTTGCGGAGCATCGGGGCGAGGAAGTAGGAGATGATCTCGCTGTTGGAAAGGTCTTCGATGATGCCCTGCGTGTTGCCGCGCTGGGTGGTCCAGTCGCTGCCGGTATCGTACCAGCCGTGTCCGGCGCTCAGATAGACCGTCTTTCCGGCGAGCGCTCCGCCGCTCCCGGTCGGCGCACTGCGCGGGAAGCCGATGCGCGGCTTGGGCGCGGCCGGTTCATAACTTTTCTGCGGTACCGGCGGGAGCTGGGGCAGGAATTGCCGGATATCTCGCCACTCGGTCCCGCCGCTTTTCCGGGCGAGGATGACGAGACTTTTGAACGGAGTCTTGGTCTGCGCGAAGAACGATATCAGTACGCGGTTCATCTCGTCGAGCGCCGCCTCGTCGAGCGATAGCGCGGCGGGGAGAGTCACTTTGACCGTCACGATCCTTTGCGCCGTATCGAGCGATACCGCATCGACCGCTATCCCACCGGGCAACGGTGGGGTTTCGAACGCCGTCGCCGTGACGGCGATGAGCAGGAAGGCCGCGCTCCAAAATAAATTCCGCATAGGTATTCCCCCGTGATAGATCCCGTGACCGCCCCATCATAGCACCAAAGGCTGAAAGTTGCAAAACCGTTCCGGCCGGATAGAATGAAGCGTCGTTACGCAGAAGAGGAAAGGAGCCGCCGCATGAACAGTTTCGGACGGATATTCCGGGTATCGATACTCGGCGAATCGCACGGCGAACAGGTGGGGGTGGTCATCGACGGCTGTCCCGCCGGACTCGAACTCGCGCCGGAAGATTTTACCGATGATCTCGCGCGGCGGCGCGGCGGCGGCCAGTTCACCACGGCCCGCAAAGAGGCCGACGAACCGATGATCGTGAGCGGTCTGTTCGACGGCACCACCACCGGCGCACCGCTGACGATACTCTTCCAGAACCGCGATATCCGATCGAAGGACTACTTCGCCCTCAAGAACACCCCGCGTCCCGGCCACGCCGACCTCACCGCCTATCTCAAATCGGGCGGCTACAACGACTACCGGGGCGGCGGCCACTTCTCGGGACGGCTCTCGCTCGGGCTGGTCGCGGCGGGCGTTGTCGCCAAAAAACTGCTGGAGGGGGTCGTCATCACGGCCGGGATACTCGAGATCGGCGGGATGAAACAGCCCGCGAAGGTACTGCTGGAGGCCGAAAAAGAGGGCGATTCGCTCGGCGGCATCATCGAATGCACCGCCACCGGCCTGCCGGCGGGACTCGGCGAGCCCTTCTTCGACAGCGTTGAATCGCTCATCAGTCATATCGTCTTCGCGATACCGGGCATCAAGGGGATCGAGTTCGGAATCGGGTTCGCGGCGGCGGGAATGAAAGGGTCCGAGGTCAACGACGCGATACTCGATAAAAAAGGGAAAAGCGCCACCAACCGCGCCGGCGGTGTGAGCGGCGGGATAACCAGCGGCAACCCGGTCGTGTTCCGCATCGCGGTGCGGCCGACGCCGAGCATCCGGGTCTCTCAGCAGACGGTCAACCTCGAAACGGGGAAAAAGACCGAGATCACGGTGACGGGACGGCACGACACCTGTTTCGCCCTGCGCCTGCCGCCGATAGTCGAAGGGGTGACCGCCATCGCGCTGGCCGACCTGATGCTGCTGGAAGGAAAACTGCCGCGGGTGCTCCCATGACCACGATAGACGATATCCGCGCCATCATCGACCAGATGGACGAAGCGTGCGTGCGGCTCCTCGCCGAACGGTTCCATCTTGCCGTCGCGACCGCCCGGCTCAAGCCCGAGATACAGGACGCCGTGCGCGAAGAGGAGGTCCTGCGTCATGTCGAGACGCTGATCGCCGACACCCCCAACCCGCAGTTCTACCGCGATCTGTTCGCGCGGATCCTCGCCGAAAGCAAACGGCTTCAGGAAGAAGAAACAAAGAAGTGAAAAGATTTGGTGCCCGGGGACAGAATTGAACTGCCCACGCAGGGATTTTCAGTCCCTCGCTCTACCGACTGAGCTACCCGGGCACCGATAGCCGCCGATACTACCCAACCCGCCGCGACTGTCAAGGTTTTTTACCGCCGAAAAGGGGCTTTTCAGAAGCCCGCGCCGACGGTGAACATGAAGGAGGGTATCCAGAAGGTGTCATTCTCGAAGTGACCGACATAACAGGGGAGGGTCGCTTCCAACTGGACGAAAAGCGTGATCTTCCGCTCCCGCAGGAACTCCCAGCCGGCCGCCGCGGTTATCGACAGACCGGTCTGCGACGATACATCGTCGAGTATCTCCAGATCGAGCGTCTCTATCGCCGCGCCGCCGCCGACATAGAAGCTGTGCCACGACACCGGCTCGGCGATCCAGTAGAACGAAAGGTTCACCCACCGCGACAGTGTGATGTGCAGCTGGTTGCGGTCGTAGGGGGCATCCTCCTTGTAGTCCTCGTGGTCGATGGTGGGGCCGAGACTTTCGTTGAAGAAGGAGATGTCGATGCCGAGATCCCCCTGTTCGTAGCGGTAGCCGAACCCGAACGCGGGCTGAGGCAGTACGCGCCGGTCGTCGAACAAGAGCGCGCCGCCCACTTTGATATAGATCATGCCGCCGTCGTACACCGGCTCATCTCTATCGAACTCGGCGCCGGGGACCGGTTTTTTCGCGGGGGCCGGTTGCGCCGTCTCTTCGGCCGCGAGCGCCGTGAACAGCAGCAGCGCCGCGACAAGGACGAGGTTTCGTAGCATATCGTTCTCCCTCATGAAAGTCGTTCTTCGATGATGCCGCCCGCGAGCACCGTGTCGCCGTCGTACAGCACCACCGCCTGTCCCGGCGTTATCGATAACTGCGGCTCGTCGAACTCGATGCGGACGGTGCCGTTGTCCAGCGGCGTGACGGTCGCGGGGGCCTCGGCGTGTTTCTGCCGGATGCGGGCGAGTGCTTTGAACTCTTTTGCGGGGCGGTCGATGCCGAGCCAATTCACCTGCCCGGCGATGAGTCCGCGGCCGAAGAGATGCCCCTTGTCGGTCACGACGATGCGGTTCTGTTTCGCGTCTATCGCGGTCACATAGAGCGGCTTCCCGCCGTCGACGCCCAGCCCGCGCCGCTGGCCGATGGTATAGTGGACGATGCCGCGATGACGGCCGATGACCTTTCCGCGCTGGTCGACGATATCCCCTTCACGCGATTCGCCCGGCTTGAAGAGCGGCCCGTAGTCGCCCCCCGCGATGAAATCCTGACTCTCGGGGCGGTCGGCGACCGTCAGCCCCAGTTCACGCGCCGCGGCCCGGACCTCCTGCTTGGTCTTGTCGCCGAGCGGAAAGAGGACGGTGGAGAGTTGTTCGCGGGTGAGGAACTGCAGGAAATAACTCTGGTCCTTCGCGGTGTCGAGCGCTTTCTTCAGCAGTACGCGGCCGTTCTCGGTGACGACGCGGGCGTAGTGGCCCGTCGCAAAGTGATCGAATTTGAGTCCCTGTTCCCGCGCCCGGTCGAGCAGGAAGCCGAACTTCATCCGGTGGTTGCAGCGGACGCAAGGGTTGGGGGTCCGTCCCGCGAGGTATTCGCGCCGGAAGTATTCGACCACCTCGGCGCGGTATTCCTTCTTGAGATCGATGACATGGAACGGGATGCCGAGCTTTTCGGCGATGCGGGCGGCGGTCTCTATCTCTTCGTCCTCGCCGGGGCCCCAGCAGGCGTGCTTCACCCCTTCGGCAAGGATGACCGAGCCGTCCCAGATGGCCATGGTGATGCCGATGACGCGGTGGCCCGCCTGAACGAGTTGTGCCGCGGCGACGGAAGAATCGACCCCGCCGCTCATCCCTACCGCTATCGTGAGAGCTTCCATCCACCCTTCCGTCATTCGTACCCCGCGACTATATCCAAAAGAATAGGGAAAAGCAAAAGAACACCCTCAGTCGCCGAGGCGCCAGCTCCCTGCGACAGGGAGCCTTCCGCTGATGGCCCCTTGATGCAGGGGGCGACGAAGCGGGGGTGTTGACAGGGCGGGGATGTCGGGCTAGTCCTCGAACAGCGGTGTTGAGAGATAGCGCTCGCCGGTGTCGCAGATGATGGTGACGATGAGTTTGCCTTTGTTCTCGGGCCGCAGCGCCACGGTGCGCGCCGCCCAGAGGTTGGCCCCGGACGATATGCCGCAGAAGATCCCTTCCTCCTTCGCCGCTTTGCGCGCTTCGACAAAAGCGTTATCGGCGGGTGCGAGGAGAATCTCGTCGATGACGGCGCGGTTGAGCACCGCCGGAACGAAGCCGGCGCCGATCCCCTGTATCTTGTGCGGCCCCTTCGCGCCGCCCGAGAGGACCGGGCTGTCGGCCGGTTCGACCGCGACGATGCGGACCGCCGGTTTGCGCTCTTTCAGCACCTCGCCGACGCCGGTGATGGTGCCGCCGGTGCCGACCCCCGCGACGAAAATATCGACCTTCCCGTCGGTGTCGCGCCAGATCTCTTCGGCGGTCGTCTTGCGGTGGAACGCCGGATTGGCGGGGTTCTCGAACTGCTGGAGTATCACCGCGCCGGGCGTCTCTTTCTGGAGCGCCACCGCTCTGGCTATTGCGCCGCCCATCCCCTCGGGACCGGGGGTGAGGACAAGCTGCGCGCCAAGCGCCTTGAGAAGTTTCCGCCGCTCTATCGACATCGTTTCGGGCATCGTGAGAATGAGTTTGTAGCCCTTCACCGCCGCGACCAGCGCGAGTCCGACACCGGTATTGCCGCTCGTCGGTTCGATGAGCGTCGCCCCCGGTTTCAGCGTTCCCGCCTTTTCGGCCGCCTCGATCATCCCGAGGGCGATGCGGTCCTTGACCGAATGCATCGGGTTCATATATTCCAGTTTCGCGCAGACCTCGGCCCCCGTTTCCTCGCTGATACGGTTCATCCGCACGAGCGGTGTCGCGCCGATGAGCTCAAGCACATTCTGATGAATAGGCATCGTTATCCTCCCCCCACAATGGTCAAAATGTCGATGGTGTCGCCCTCGGCAAGAGGTGTCGCGGACCACTCATTTTTCCTGACGACCGCGCCGTTGCGCGAAACGGCGAGGAACTGCGCCTCGTCGATCTTCATCCCGGCGAGCAGCTCGGCCACCGTCGTCGCCGCGACCCGCTGTTCCGTCCCGTTCACCGTGATACGCATGGCGTTCCCCAAAAAAGGTTGACGGAGTCCATTTTCACGGATAAGGTCAAAAAAGCAATGTTTCAGGGAGGCTCCGATGATCTTTGCGCGCAATGTGCCGGGAATGACCGAGGTTCTGAAACGGGCCACCGTCGGCATCGCCGGATGCGGCGGACTCGGCTCGAACGCCGCGATGCTGCTGACCCGCGCCGGTATCGGGCGCTTGGTGCTCGTCGATTTCGATAAGGTCGAGGAGTCGAACCTCAACCGCCAGCATTTTTTCCAGAGTGATCTCGGGGTGCCGAAAACCACGGCGCTCGCTGCCCACCTGCGGGCCATCGATCCCACCGTCCGGCTCGACCTGCACGAGACGATGCTTTCGCGTGAAACGGCGGCGGCGACCTTTGCCGAGTGCGATATCCTCATCGAGGCGTTCGACCGGGCCGAGTCGAAGGAATGGCTCATCGAGGCGTGGTGCGCGAACCATCCCGACCGGCCGATAGTCTGCGCGAGCGGCATCGGCGGCTACGGCCGCAGTGAGATGATGACGGTGCGTCGAGCGGGGAACATCCACATGATCGGCGACGGTCTTTCCGATATGATGATGGGTCTTTGCGCGGCGCGGGTGATGCTCGCCGCGGCGCTACAGGCCAATAAAGCGATAGAGTTGCTGATGCAGAAAAGCGGAAAGGGCGGCTGAAGATGCTGACGACGATCACCGGAAAGGCGCTGCGGCGCATGGCCATTTCACGCGATGAGGCGCGGGAATTCCTCGCGCTCCCCAAGTCGGCGCTCCCCGATATTTTGCAGGCGGCGTCACGGGTGCGGCGCCATTTCAAGGGCGATACGGCGCTCCTCTGTTCCATCGTCAACGCCAAGAGCGGCAAATGTTCCGAAAACTGCATTTTCTGCGCCCAGTCGGCGCACCATAAAACAGCGGTCGAGGAGTGGGCGCTCCGGAGCGACGCCGAGATAACGGCGGTGGCCCGTACCGATGCGCCGTATGCAACGCTCTTCGGCATCGTCACCTCGGGGCGCGCGCTTGACAAAAATGAACTCGCGGCGGTTGAGAAGACGATACAGGGTTTCGCCGCGGAGAAGATACCGCAGAAACCGTGCGCGTCGCTCGGCATCCTGACAGCGGCCGAGTTGAGATCGCTCAAGGCGGCGGGACTCCGGCGCTATCACCACAACCTTGAGGTGTCGCGCAACTTTTTTCCGCACCTTTGCACCACCCATACCTACGACCAGCGGGTCGCGACGGTCCGCGCGGCGCAGGAGGCGGGACTCGAGACCTGCGTCGGCGGCATCTTCGGCGTGGGCGAATCGGTGGAAGATCGCATCGATCTCCTCTTCGAGATACGCGACATCGCCCCCGATTCGGTGCCGCTCAACTTCCTCGTCCCGATAGCGGGAACGCCGGTGGGTCATCTGCCGCCGTTCGATCTGTTCGAGGCGGTGAAACTGATCGCCCTCGCCCGCTTCATAATGCCCGACAGGGACATCAAGGTCGGCGGCGGCCGCATCGAGGTCTTTGGCGACAGCCAAGCGCTCGTCTTCCTCGCCGGCGCCAATTCCATCATCACCGGCGACCTCCTCACCGTCAAAGGCCGGAAGTCGGCCGACGATATCAAACTCATTGCCGATCTCGGGCTCACGCCGGTAAACGGCTGACCCACCGGAGAAACTTTTACATTTCTGCCTCTTTTGCTACAATGTCCCGTCACGGAAGGGAGGCATGTCATGACAGCAAAAAGATGGTCACTCGTTTTACTTGCGGGAATACTCGCTTTTTTTGCCGCCTGCTCCTCGAACGAGGCGGGCGGCATCCGGCTCCACTACTCCTGGGTTGACGCGGAAGGAAACGACATCACACCGCCCGATATGACGCTCCTTTTCGCGTGGGGCGAACTGAAATACGGCACCGAGACCAAGACCACCGAGGCGGTCTGGATGGGTGACGAATCGGCGGTCATGCGGTTCGACAACCTCCCGTATGGACCTAAGATGACCCTGACCATCACGATGCGCCTCGCCGAGGCGAAAGGCGACACCGACATCATCAACGAAAATGACGCCCCCGAGGCACGACCCGATAATGTGGCCTACTACTGCACCTCGCAGGAATTCAGTCTGTCCCGCGGTAAAGTGACCGATGTCGACAACGGCTGTGTCATGCAGAAAGGACCCGCGCTCGGCGATGATGGAAGCGGAGTGCCCGCCATGAAACTGTTCTATCGCCGTACCGCGGCCGATGCTCCGGTGGAGATCACCGCGACATCGAATGTGACACCCCTTTCGACAATAGAGATACATGTCGATCCGCGAAATGCCGACAATATCGTCGTTGCCAATGACCCTGCCTTTTCTCTGGGCAAAAAGATACTTGCCGTTGCCGACCTACAAAAAGATGCGGAGAACAAGGTCATTGTTCCGGCATGGGACCTGAACGCCGATCTTTTCGCTGGGTCTGAGACGCCGCAGGACGGCATCCGTCTCGTCTACGCGAAACTCAAACAGACCATCGGCTTCGAATCGCCCGCCGCCAACGCGAAGGTGGTGCTCGACACCACGCCGCCGCAGGTGACGAGCGGCTACATGACCCGCGAGCCGATGTTCGCCCAATCGGTGCGGTCGGTGGACGATGTCACCGAGTATCATTTCTCGGCCTACGACCCCTACGACGATGCGGCGGAGGTGACCGGCGCGCTCGTCCTCTACACCGACGAGCCGGTGAGCGCGGTCCACGACGCGATAGTGCGCGAGACGACGACGCTGGTCGAACTGCCGCTTGCCGACCTCGGGCTCACCGAGGTGACGGCGGCCGACAACCGGATATCGGTGACAGGGATGATAACTGACGATGTCGCGCTCGACGGCACCTACGAGGTGCTTGTCTCGCTTGAGGATGCGGTGGGGAACTTCGCCGAAGGGTTCGAAGGCTATACGAAGGTTCCGAATCTCCTTCTGGTCATTCGCAACACGCCCCCTGACAGTGGCGGGATAGATATGTCAAATGTGCTGTATGTGCGCAAACCGTGGGGGACCGACGACACCGGGATGGTGCCGCGGATGTCGCTCGCGGGAACGGCGATAACGGCCGATACATCCATTTCTTCGGTCATCGCCTATGCGCCGTCGGGACTGATGCTGGGGCAGGCCGATCTCGACGGTGGTTCGTTCGATATCGCATCGTTGACCGGCGGCGATCTGCCGGAGATATACCTGAATCCGGTCACCTTCTCGGGCGCAAAACTCGCGATGCCGGGACTCAAGGTCACCGAGGTCGAGTGGCACGCAACGATGGGAGGAAAGGTACCGGGGAGTGCGATGGAGAATCCTCATACATTTTCAGAGAACGGTATTTTTAATGAAACATTGGAACAAGAACGATTATATTTGCAGCAGTCCCTGTCTGCTGGGCGATCAAACATAAAAACCATAGGAAGAGCAAATTGGGACAAATGGACAGGAAGCATTATTAAGCCGTCAGACCAGCCAGACCGCACCAGCCCGATGACCTACGACAGCATCCGGGGTAAAGTAGTGTTGTTTGGGGGAGCTACCGGTTCAGGCTTCAACGACGAGACATGGGAATGGGACGGCACGAACTGGACCCAGATGAACCCCGCCAATAAGCCGTCGGCACGAAGCAGTCACGCGATGACCTACGACAGCGCCCGTGGGAAGGTGGTCTTGTTCGGGGGATATAAGGGATCAGT
>ERZ1645192.281-NODE-281-length-40149-cov-12.448496_pt1 | contig 40149 bp, 32 predicted proteins | sample MGYA00575354_ERZ1645192 | MGnify/ENA primary metagenome ERZ1645192 (study PRJEB40844, sample SAMN11349763) | freshwater sediment metagenome | isolation source: river sediment | host: Sediment | place: India: Faizupur Khadar , New Delhi | collected 2017-02-21 ...
GCCGACTTCACCTTCGTCTGCCCGACCGAGCTCGGCGACCTCGCCGACATGTACGGCGAGTTCCAGAAGGTGGGCGTCGAGATCTATTCGGTGTCGACCGACACCCACTTCACCCACAAGGCCTGGCACGACGCCTCGGACACGATCAAGAAGATCAAGTATCCGATGATCGGCGACCCGACCGGCACCATCACCCGTGCCTTCGACGTGATGATCGAGGAAGCCGGCCTCGCCCTGCGCGGCACCTTCGTCATCAACCCGGAAGGCCAGATCAAGCTCTGCGAGATCCACGACAACGGCATCGGCCGTGACGCCAAGGAGCTCTATCGCAAGGTGGTCGCCGCTCAGTACGTCGCCTCGCATCCGGGCGAGGTCTGCCCGGCCAAGTGGACCCCGGGCCAGGCGACCCTCAAGCCGTCGCTCGACCTCGTCGGCAAGATCTGACGCGATCCCGGACGGGAGCCCCACGTGGGGCTCCCGATCCCCCGTCCCATCGCCCAGGGCGATTGCGACGACGAGACGCCGGTCGAGGCGCGGGCTTCCGGCGTATCCTCCTCGCAATCATCACGGATCTCTCGGAGGCATGCCATGCTCGACGCCGGCATCAAGGATCAACTGCGCGCCTACATGGAGCGCTTGGTCTCCCCCATCGAACTGGTGGCCTCGCTCGACGACTCGGCCGGATCGGTCGAGATGCGGGGGCTGATCGAGGACATCGCCTCGACCTCGTCGCGCATCGTCGCCCGTTTCGACGGCACCGACGCGCGCAGACCGTCCTTCACCATCGGCCGCACCGGGGTGCCGGCGCGCATCGCCTTCGCCGGTCTACCGATGGGTCACGAGTTCACCTCGCTGGTGCTCGCCCTGCTCCAGGTCTCGGGCTACCCGCCCAAGGTCTCCGACGAGGTGATCGCTCAGGCCAAGGGCCTCTCCGGCACCTTCGACTTCGTCACCTACGTGTCGCTGACCTGCCAGAACTGCCCGGACGTGGTGCAGGCGCTGAACCTGCTCGCCGCGCTCAATCCGAACGTTCGCCACACCATGGTCGACGGAGCTTTGTTCCAGGCCGAGGTCGAGCGCGAGAAGATCATGGCGGTGCCGACCGTGCATCTCGCCGGTGAGGTCTTCGGTCAGGGCCGGATGGGGCTCGAGGAGATCCTCGCCAAGCTCGACACCGGCGCGGCCGAACGGGCTGCGGCGGAGATCGCCGCGAAGGACGTCTTCGACGTGCTGGTGGTCGGAGGCGGCCCGGCCGGAGCTGCGGCGGCGATCTACGCGGCGCGCAAGGGGATCCGCACCGGCGTCGTCGCCGAGCGCTTCGGTGGCCAGGTTCTCGACACCCTGGCGATCGAGAACTTCGTCTCGGTATCGCACACCGAAGGGCCGAAGCTCGCGGCGGCGCTCGAGGCGCATGTCGGCGACTACGGCGTCGACGTGATGAACCTGCAGCGGGCGACCGGGCTCGTCCCGGCAGCCTCCGCCACCGATCCGATCGAGGTGAAGCTCGCCTCGGGTGCGTCGCTCAAGGCGAAGTCGGTGATCCTGTCGACGGGCGCGCGTTGGCGCGAGATGGGGGTGCCGGGCGAGAAGGAGTACAAGGCCAAGGGCGTGTGCTTCTGCCCGCACTGCGACGGCCCCCTGTTCAAGGGCAAGCGCGTCGCGGTGATCGGTGGCGGCAATTCCGGCGTCGAGGCGGCGATCGATCTCGCCGGCATCGTCGCCCATGTGACGCTCATCGAATTCGACCCGAAGCTGCGCGCCGACGAGGTGCTGCAGAAGAAGCTCAGGTCGCTCCCGAATGTCACCATCCACGTCTCGGCGCGGACCACGGAGGTCCTCGGCGACGGCGCGAAGGTGACCGGGCTCACCTACGAGGATCGCGTCACCGGCGAGATCCACCGGGTCGAGCTCGAGGGCCTGTTCGTGCAGATCGGGCTCCTGCCCAACAGCGAATGGCTGGAAGGGTCGGTCCGGCTCTCCAACCGCAAGGAGATCGAGATCGACGCCCGTGGCGCCACCTCGGTGCCCGGTGTCTACGCCGCCGGCGATGCGACCACCGTGCCCTACAAGCAGATCATCATCGCCATGGGCGCCGGCGCCACCGCCGCCCTCTCCGCCTTCGATCACCTGATCCGCACCTCCGCCCCGGCGTGAGCCGCGACGGCGACGGCCCGTCATCCGACGGGTCGGCGCCGCTCGGCCGCGGTGACACGCGGCAACCTCGGCACTCGTGAGGTCCTTCCACGACGTCTCGCGATGAGGCATCCTCGGCGTCGACGGGTGGCGGCGGGTCGCGCCGGCCATCCGCTTCGTGACCGGGGAGGTCGAGACATGACCGGATGGCGGCGGCATCTCGGGATCTGCACCGCGGTCGCCCTGGTCGCGGCGGCCTCGCCGGCGCGCGCGACGGCGACGCTCACCTGCGATGTCGACGGTCGCGAGTTCGCCTTCCACGTCCAGGCGGCGGTCGGCCACGAAGCGCTGACGCTGTCGGGCCTGCGCGGGGAATTGCGCCTGCCGAAGGAGGCGATCGCCGTCGAACTCGGCAGCGAAGAGCTGATGCAGTTCTGGATCGAGGGCGAGGATCTGCGCCTGCGCTTCCACGTCTTCGCCGAGGGCGACAAACCCGACATCGACCTCGTCGTCGTCACCCGCAGCAAGGGTCCGACCGACTACAGGGGTACCTATCGCCTGCGGATCGGCGACGGCGCCACGGCGCGCCGCCGGCGCGGCGACATCGGCTGCGCCGTCGGGTGAGCGGGACCACACCGTCGCCGCATCAACCCCGCCGGGCCGCCTTCGCCGCCGCGAACTCCTCCGCCGAGGCGTAGGCGGTCTGGGTACCGGGTTTCGTCACCGAATCGGCGGCGTAGAGCGCCGCATCGGCGAGCGCGGCGGCGATGTCGCGGCTCTCGGCATAGAAGCGGGCGAAAGCGCCGATGAAGGCGTCGCCGGCGCCGGTGGTGTCGCGCGGGGTGACCACGACCGGCGCGACACGAGAGACGCCACCCACCTCGACCACCAGGGCGCCTTCCGCTCCGAGCGTGACGATCACGCTGCGGATGCCGGCTTCGACCAGGGAGCGCGCGGCGACGATCGCCTCGGCCTCGTCGGTCACCGGCAGGCCGGTCAAGAGCGCCAGTTCGGAGCGGTTGGGGGTGAGGAAGGTGACCTCGGTCACCACGTCGCGATCGAGGGGGACGGCCGGGGCCGGGTTCAGCACCGTCTCGATGCCGTGGGCTCGGGCGAAGCGGATGGTGTGGTAGACGGTGTCGAGCGGGACCTCGAGCTGCAGCAGGATCAGATCGCAGCCGGCGAGATCGGCGGCGGCGGCATCGACGTCGGCGGGCTGCAGATGGGCGTTGGCACCCTTGACGATGAGGATCGAATTCTCGCCCGAGGGCTCGACGAAGATCGGCGCCACCCCCGACGACACGCCGGGAACGCGGCCGACATGGGTCGTGTCGATGCCGAAGCGGCGGAAGTTGGCGAGCGATGTCTCGGCGAAGGCGTCGTCGCCGACCTTCGACACCATCACCACCTCGGCACCGAGCAAGGCCGCGGCGACCGCCTGGTTGGCGCCCTTGCCGCCACATCCGATGCGGAAGTCGGGCGCCTCGATGGTCTCGCCCGGCACCGGCATACGGGTGACGTAGGTGATGAGATCGACGTTGGTGGATCCGACGACAGCGATGCGGGGCATGGGAGGCTCCTGGATCCGGTCGGCTGTTCGGACGCCGGACATCTCGGCAGCGAAGACGGTGCGGGATCGCCGGACCTCCGCCTGCCCCCAGGTCGAGTGCGGGGATTCGTCGCTCCGACGCCTCCGCCAGCCCTCACGACCGGACGATTCGACGATCGAATGCGTCGCCCGAGGGCACTTTCACGAGCTCGGTGTCGTCGTGGAGTCGGCCGCTACGACAGCGATGGCTCTCGGCAGCGCCCGATAAGGCACGGCATCGTCACGCCACGTCCAGAGCCGAATTTTCCGCCGGATCGAGTGAGATCGGCCAACGTGTCGCGTGCAGATCATACCATTCCCCGGGGATTCCGCGACCCGCGAGGATCTCGGAAATCTTCGAGCGGGCGCACTCGATCGTGATCCATCCCCGCAGGTCGCGACCGAAGAGCCCGGTGTGCCGCGACGACAACTCCATCGGTACGTGAACGCCCTCCCGCGGCGGATAAGGCGCCTTCATGGCCGACTTGTCGTTCTGGGGGACGATTCGGAAGCGATTGAAGCCGAGTGCGACGAGTGTCGCCGACATCTCGTGCGAGGCCTCGCCGACCGACACGAAGTCGGGTCGCACACGCCATTTCTCCAGGCCTCGAAGAATGGCCGTATCGGAGCCCTCCGAATCGAGCTTGAGATAATGGGGGCAGCCGTGGCGAGCGATCACCTCGTCGAGCGTCAGACAGGTCACCGTGTATTCGGCCACGCCGGCGCTGCCGCGGCATCCGTTGGCGGCGCGGAACGAACTCCACTGCGGTTCGGTCCGGTTGACGTAGAATGTCGCCGGCCCCGATCGATCCGAAAGGCCGCAGGGCTCCACGATCAACCGCCCGTCACCCAGAGCCCGCCTGAAACGGTGCCGCAGGCGGTCGATGAGTTCGGGGTTCGGCTCGAAACCGACGACCCGAAATCCCTTGCGGAGATAGTAATCGGTATCCGCACCGTCGAACATTCCGACGTCGAAGATCAGATCACCGACGACTCCGGGCCCCGCTGAACGGTCGATCGTCACCATTGTTCGAAACTCCGAATCCGGCCCATGAAAAGACGCTCGGGCGCGTGCGCGACGTGATCAGCCACCGCTCGCGACCTCGTCGAGAGCGGGCGACCAGACGGTGGCATGGACGTCGTACCACTCGCCCGGCGGCGGCAGCCATTCGTTGGACGGGCTGCGGACGCGACGATGAAAGGTCTCGACGGCTTCTTCGTAGGTGAGCCACTCGGGCACATCCAGTCCGAACACCCCCGAATCGCGTTGGGTGAACTCGCGTTCGACGAAGGCGCCTTCGCGCGACCGGCGAACCGCGGAGGCCCAGGACTTGTCCAGTTGAGAGCGGATACTGAAGCGATCATAGCCGACCGAGTGCAGTGCATCGATCGTCCCGAGGCCGAATTCCTCGACGGAGACGAAGGTCGGCCGAATGTCCAGATTCACGAGTGCCTCCAGGATGATCCGGTCGGCGCCCTCGATGTCGATCTTCATGTAGTGGGGGCATCCGTGGCGACGAAAGAGTTCGGCGATCGTGATGCAGGGCACCTCGACGATCTCGAACTCCGTGTCGCCGCGGCAACCGTATTCCTTCACGAAGGAGCTCCAGTGGTCACACGTGATGTTCCGGTAGAACGGGAGCACCCCCGGCGCGTCCATGAGCCCGACGGGCTCGAGAATCATCCGGCCGTCGGCGAGCGGGTCGGCATAGACGATGGTGAGTTCCTCGACGAGCCTGGGATCGGCCTCGACGCCGACGACACGAAAGCCTTTGGCGAGATAGAATTCCGTGTCCTCGCCGTGATTGACACCCAGATCGAAGATCAGATCGCGGTGAACCTCCGTCGGTAGATTCATTCCGTCCTCTCCTCGGCGAAGGTTCGATGGATCATACCAGAACCAGTATGTCGACGTTCCAGACGTAGCCCAACAGGGCGGCGTAGGCATCGGCTGAATAGACGACGATCTGGTCGAAATAGCTGTTGAATTCGCGCAGATGCCACAGATGCTTCGGCTCGATTCCGCTCGCCGCGTCGAACACCAGACGGTTCCGCGCATAGAGATCGGGAAGATCCCTCAATCGGAACGTCTCCGGATCGATCGTCTTGAGCGGTAGCGCCGACGCCGCCCTGGTGCGCCCCAGTATGGCGTCGGCATGGCGGCGGCGGACCAGGTTCGTCTTCAGGAACTGCGCACGACGGTCCGATCGAGTGACCGTCTCCTGGTGTACGCGGTAGATGTAGAGCGGTTCGGCCAGATAGGCGAAGCGGCAGTCGGCGAGCAGGCGCAACGCGAGATCCCAGTCCTGGACCCCGGTGAATTCGCCGGTAAAACCGCCGACCTCGAGGATCTTCGAACGGCGGATCACCTTGAGATGGTTGGCGACCATGCCGTTCAGGAGATCCTTACGAAACTCACCGGCGAAGCGGTCGTCGTCGTAGCCACCGTAACGCACGATCGACAGCGATCCGTCGCTCTGCGAGAGGTGGTAATGGTCGGTGAAGAGATAGTCGCAATCGCCGTCGGCATCGATCCGATCGAGTACGCGGGCGATCGCGTCGCCGACGAGCATGTCGTCGCAATCGAGAAACGCGACGAACTCACCCCGTGCGGCCCGAATGCCGCGATCGAGCGTCGCCGAGATGTTGGCGTTGGTCCGGTTGAAGAGAACGGTGACGCCGGGGATGGTGCTTCGCGCTTCGAGAAGCCCGCGGACGCGCGGGTCCGGCGAAGCGTCGTCGACCAGGACGAGTTCCACTCGGCCGTCCATCTGCGCGAGGGCGGACGCGATACAGTCGTCGAGGAAGTCGAAGTGCTGGTAGACCGGCACCACGATCGAGACCCGAGGAATCGCCTTCGGCGGAACCGGGCGTCGGACAGGCCGGACGGCCGACCCGGCTTCGGTCGACGTCGGCTGATCGTCCGCCTCGGCCGTGGGAGCGGTCCGGTCCTCCGGATCCTTCGACACCGTCCGCCCGGCATATTGCTCGACATACCAACGCATGGCGCCGTCGAGGAAGTCGGGACAGCGATCGCGGACGATCGTGTCGATGTCCATCGCCGCCGAAATCCATTGCCGACCTATCTCCGGCAACGAACGGCAGAGGCTGCTGTCATGGATGCGATAGATCGCGCCGGGGCGATCGAGAAGGGCGATACGTCCACCGCCGAGCACCAGATGGGTCCAGAAGACCCAGTCCTCTTTCGCCCGTTGGGCGTCGGAAAAGCGCAGCGTCTCGAACACACGCGCGTCGAAGAGGGCACAATGGATGGGGATCGACAGGCCGCGTTCCCAATGGTTGGCGATCTCCTCGAGGGAGAAGGACCAGTCTGCCATCAGATGTGGGAACCATTCGAAACGGTCGAGGTCTTCGTTCGCATAGAGACAGCCGGTCAGGGATACCGTCAGGTCGGCGCAGTAGCCGAAATGCTCGATCTGGCGATCGATCTTCAGCGGCAGCAACAGGTCGTCGCAGTCGAGGAGCTGGACATAACGTCCGCGCACATGCGACAGGCCGGTGTTTCGGGCTCCCGAGAGACCGGTGTTCTCCTGCCGTATGATCTCGATCGTGCAGCGTGCGTCGGACAGGAGAGCGCGAACCTCCTCGAGCTTGCGGCCGGTGGCGGTGCTGCCGTCGTCGACGAAGATGATCTGCAACGGTCCCGCATAGGCGGCGCGGGCGCTCAGAGCCGCCTCGTAGGCGTAGCGGCTCTGGTTGTAACAAGGCACGACGACTGAAACGAGCGGCAGGGTCGACCCGGTCGGTTTCGAGGCGGTCATCACAGATACCCCGGAATGTCGGCGACCGTCTCGGCGAAGTGATTCCAGGAGTGCCGTTCCCTCACCCGTTCGCGGAGCGCTGCGGCGCGCCGAACAGCCTCGTCGGGTGCCGCGAGGATCGCACGGATGCCGGCGACGTAGGCCGAGACGTCCGCGTCGGCCGCGAGCAGCCAACCGGTCTCGTCCCCGACGAGTTCGGGGATTCCGCCGATGGCGGGCGCCAAGATCGGTAATCCGGTCTCGCCGATCTCCAGAAGAATGTTCGGCATCCCCTCCTCGAAGGTCGTGTGCATGAAGAGATCGTAGCCGCGGTCGGCGAAGAGCGCTTCGACGGCGACGAAACCGCCGCGGTAGTGAAGGTTCGCCGACGCCTCCGGCAGGGGCGTCCCGTCGGTCACCGCCGATCCGAACACGAAGAAATCGACGTCGGGTGCGGCGGCGGCGACCGCCAGCAACAGATCGACGCGCTTCTGCCGGTCGAGCCTACCGGCCCAGAGCACGGCAGGACGTTTTCCCCCGATGGTCGCGGCGCGCCCCTCGATCGGCCGCCCCGACCGCGACCGCCAAGCCGTCGGATTATAGACGGTGATCTCCTCGGGCAGATCGGCTTCGGTCTCGCCGAAGCGACGGGCCTCCTCGAAGAATCGGGCGTTGTCGGACAGCAGTGCGCGGCAATGGAGGGTGGCTCGTCCATACCATGACGCTGCGAAGCCGATCGGATCGCCGGTGTCGTAGTCGCGCTGGACGCAGAACATGGAGCCGTAGACCTTCGTCAGGCGCGACACGAGTTCCCCGCAATCGAAGAGCAACTGCCAGGACAGCTCGGAATTCACGATGTGGAAGATCGACGGCCGTACCGTGGCGAGCAGCCGCAGGAGAAGCGTCTCGGACTGAGCACGTGCGAGCGAGGCCGCACGTTCGGGCAGGCCCAACGCGAGGACGCCCTCGGGCAGCTCCACGTCCGGATCGATCAGATCGACGTCGGTCGTCACGAAGAGGACCGAGCGATCCGGATGGGCGATCCGGTAACGGCGGGCGAAACAGATCGCGACCTTCTCTCCGCCACCGCGCCCGAGCAACGGTAGGGTGTACACCGCACCCACCGGCCCATACGTCGCCGAGAAGGCCGCGATGTCGGCGAGCATTCCGGCGAGGATCGTCTGATCGGAGCCGAACGAGGTGAGAGGGGTCACACCCTGTCGGGTGGGCATCGGTCGGTTGTGGCGCAGCGAGCGTAGCGGACGCCCCTCGAATCGGCCCCGAGCGAGATGGAAGGCGAGCGGATCGCCATCGCCGATGTCGGGATTGGCGAGGCGATAGCTCTCCAGGTCGAAATGCGCACCGGGGTTGCGGCCTTCCCGCCATCCGTGGCGGATGTAATGGGCGAGTGCGCCGTAACCAGCCATTCGCACGTCCGGATTGTGTTCGAGATACCAGGCGGGATCGAACCACGGGTTCGGGCGAAGCCCCTTGCTTTCACCGATCGAGAGGTAGTGCTCGATGGCGGCGGTCTCACCCTCCGAGAGGTCTTCGACCTGGCGACGATAGGCGGCCTCGTCGATCAGATCGCGACACATCGCGACGAGCGAGGGATCGACCCCCCGTCCGACGTGCCGGCGAAATCTCGCCATCAGTGTCGATATCCCGGCGAACCTCATGCGTGTCGGCGTCCCGATCCTGTGTCCCCCGCGACCGGGAGCTCAACGTTCATGGAGGGCTTCCCGTATCGTCTTCGCCACCGGCGAAAGAACGAATTCCAACAGAGTCCGGTGCCCGGTCTTGATCTCGACCTGGGCCGACATGCCGGGAACGATCCGGACACGCTGTCCGTCCACCGGCAACGTCGGATCGTCGATGGCGATGCGCGTCACGTAGACCAGTCCGCCCGAACGTCGTACCGACTGGGCGCTGTCGCCCAGGGGCTGCGTACCGGCGCGGACCTGCTGCACGGATTCGGGGTCCTGTTCCGCGTCGGTCGAGACGTGTACGACTCGCCCCGCCAGAAGGCCGTAACGGGTGAATGGAAAGCTGTCGATCTTCACCTCGGCTTCCTGGCCGATGTGGACGAAGCCGGCGTCGCGATTCTCCACGATCGCTTCGATCGCCACGGCACCCGATACCGGAACGACCTTCAGGAGTTGTTGCCCGCTCTGGACGACACTCCCTTCGGTTCGGATCGTCAGTTCTTCGACCACACCGTCGATCGGCGAGGCGACGGCGGTCAGATCCATTCGACGATTCGCCTTGGCGAGTTCGGCCTGAGCCTCCGTGTGCTCTCGGGTGGCGCGCTGCAATTCGGCGCGCCAATCGCGTTCGCTCTCCGCCAACACCCGCCGGCGGTCGGCCCACATGGCCTGAATAGCGGCGTCGGCGGTCTTCGCCTTCTCGAGCGCGATGTCGCGCTGACTGGCGAGATCGACCTCGGCCTGCAGGGCGTTCAGGTAGTCGATCCGGGAGCCGACGGCGCGATCGAGGCTGCTCTTGCGAATGGCGGCACGCTCACGGACGATCGGCAGGGTCGCATCGATACGCGCGACATCGGCCTCCAGCGCGACCTTCTCGGCGCGCTTGGTCGCGATCTCCTGGTCCATCGATGCGATCTTGGCGTCACGGCTGGCGAGCATCGCCATCAGTTGTCCGATCGCAGATGCGCGCTGCGCTTCGGAGGCGTCGACGCCGTCGAAAATGCGACGGAGTTCCGCGTCGGCCGGTATCGATTTCGGGTCGGTGTGGTCGACCAGAAATGCGAGCCGCCGCAGGTCGAGGCTGGTGCGGCGGAAGAGATCTTCGAAATGATCGTGGTCGGCGCGCGCCAGGCGGGGATCGAAGGTCACGAGGGTCTGGTTGGCGGTAACCCTGTCGCCGTTGGCGACGAGGACGCGCGCGACGATACCGGCGTCGGGCGCCTGGATCTGTCGGGTTCGTTCCACGGCGATCACCTTGCCCGGGGCGGTGGCGACGATGTCGATCCGACCATAGGCGGCCCAGGCGATCGCGGTGGCGAACACCAGGCAGACGACGATCGCCGTCAACCGCACGGTGGGAGAGCCGGGCGTCTCGACGATCTCCAGTGCCGCGGGCAGGAACGAAAGTTCGTCGCGTCGCCGCGAAGCGGAGCGGTTCGGACGGAGGATCCCGGGGATCATTGCGCCCCCCTGCCCGGTTCCGCCGAACCGGTACTCTGGATCTGCCACAGCCGCGCGTAGACACCGCCACCGGCGACGAGCGAGTCGTGGTCACCCTGCTCGACGATGCGCCCCTCGCGCAGCACGACGATCCGGTCGGCGTTGCGGACCGTCGACAGGCGGTGGGCGACGATCAGCACGGTGCGCCCCTTGGTGATCGCCGCCATGTTCTTCTGAATGGCGGCCTCGCTCTCGTAGTCGAGTGCGGCGGTCGCTTCATCGAAGATCAGGATGCGTGGCTGGGAGACGAGCGCGCGGGCGATGGCGATGCGCTGGCGCTGACCGCCGGACAGGGTCGCACCACGTTCGCCGATCATGGTGTCGTAGCCCTGCGGCAGGGCGGAGACGAAGTCGTGGGCCCCGGCCAGACGCGCTGCGGCGACCACTCGATTCATGTCCATGGTCGGGTCCGAAACGGCGATGTTCTCCCGGACCGTCCGGTTGAACAGCACGCTCTCCTGCAGCACCACGCCGAGCTGGCGCCGGAGCCACGAGGGGTCGACCTGCTTGACGTCGATGCCGTCGACCTGGATCCGCCCGGATTCCGGCACGTACAGGCGTTGAACGAGTTTCACCAGCGTCGACTTGCCCGAGCCAGAGGCGCCGACGATGCCGACCACCTCTCCCGCGGCGACATGGAGGTCGATGTCCGACAGGGTGGGGGCGGTGTCCAGACGATACCGGAACGTCACCTTCTCGAAGTCGATCGCGCCGCGGATCGCCGGGAGATTGGCCTGTCCGCCGGTCGCGGGTTCCGGTGCGGTGTTGAGGACGTCGCCGATCCGATCGATCGAAACGCGCGTCTGTTGGAAATCCTGCCACATATGGGCGAGACGCAGGATCGGTTGGGACACTTGATTGGAGAGCATGTTGAAGGCGACCAGCTCGCCGATGGTCATCGAACCGGTGATCACCTCGCGCGCTCCGAGGTAGAGCACGACGACGGTGACGACCTTGCCGACCGCCTGGATGGCCTGTTGGCTCCAAGTCGCCAGCGACACCACCGAGAAGCTGGCCGAGACGTAGGCCGCCAGTTGTTCTTCCCAACGTCGTTGCATCGCCGGCTCGAGCGCCATCGACTTGACGGTCTCCGCGCCGGAAACCGATTCCACCAGAAACGACTGGTTCTCCGCTCCACGCCGGAACTTCTCATCGACCCGCGCGCGAATGGTCGGCGTCACCAGGAGGGAGATCACGCCATAGATCGGGACCGATGCGACCACGACCCAAGCGAGAAGAGAAGAATAGAGAAACAGAACGCCGATGAAGATCAGGGAGAAGAGTACGTCGAGGACAAGTGTCAGGGCCGAGGAGGTGAGGAACTGACGGATCGTCTCCAGTTCCCGGATGCGCGCGACCGTGTCACCGACCCGCCGAGAGGCGAAATAGGCCATCGGCAGCGAAAAGAGGTGCTTGAACACCCGCGCCCCGAGTTCGACGTCGATCCGATTGGTCGTGTGGGCGAAAAGCCAGGTTCGAATGCCGGTGAGAAGGACCTCGAACATCGACATCGCCGCCAGACCGATCGCCAGAACGGCCAACGTCGACAGGCCGCGATGCACCAGAACCTTGTCGACCACGACCTGGAAAAAGAGCGGCGTCAGCAGAGCGAAGATCTGAAGGAACAACGAACCGAACAGGACTTCGAACAACGGCTGCCGATACTTCCGAACCGCCGCGACGAACCAGCCGACACCGAATCGGCCGGAGATGTCCGTACTCGCGAAGCGCTTGGCCACGAGCAGCAGGCGGCCCGTCCACTCGGCTTCGAAGCGGCTCTGTTCCCAGATCTCGGGAGCCGGTCGAGTCGGGTCCTGAACCAGCATCTTGTCCGGCGCCGGGCGACCGACGACGACCCAGCGCCCATCGCGCAGAAGCGCGATCACCGGCATCGGCAGGGTGGCCAATCTGCGCGCATCGGCGGTCGTGAAGCGGGCGCGAACCGAAAGATCCCGCGCCGACCGAAGGATGTCGCGCTCGCTCAGGACGGCTCGATTTCCGGCCGCATGGCGCAACTGCTGGATCTCGGCCGGAATTCCGAGGAGCCGCACCACGAACACGAAAGCCGGTCCGACATCCGACTGGACGTCGGTCCCGTGCAACGTCTCGGTGGTAGGCTTTCCGTCGTTCGATCGCGGCGGCGTGGGCACCGGAGCCGTCATCGTCCGGACGACCTCGAACACGCGTATTCTCCGCAGACTCGATGTTCGGACAGACGATGCCGAGCTTCAACCATTCGACCGCGCCCGCAATTCGATGGCACGACACCCGAACGACGTCTCCGTCGAGAGGATGCGGACATCTCGGAAGTGCGCCCCGCACGGACCGTTCGAGGTCGGGCGGAGCCGACGGGGCCAAGAACCGAATGACATCTCATATTCATCGTCACAAAGCCGAAATGCAATTTCTCGATTAGTCACACACGCGATTCCGAACGTCAAGTTCGGTGCCGAGAATACGCCGAATATCGTAAGGAGATCACAGAAGGACGACGACCCGAAGGGATTGGTTCCCTGCCCGGAACGATGTCGTGATCGTACGCCGAAAAGTGGCGTGGCCGAGAAGAAAAAAAGGGGGGAGAGGCCGGCGGCTCGCCGGAATGGCGGGCGGCATGGCGAACCGCCCGACCGGGAAACCTTCGACGAGCGACACGTCCTCGCGCCCGCAGGCCGTCGGCGGTGCGCACGCCGGATCGGCACTCGACCCTCCGCCGTCACCCGACGCGCGCCGAAGGCGGATGGAGCCGGTGCCGACGGGGGGCGAGGCGGCGGTCGTCGAGATGCTCACGGACAGGACTGCTCCGACCCGACATCGGGCGAACCAGGGTCGCGTGCCGAAGACCTCGTCGTCCCGTCGCGCGAACCGCGACCCATGGATCTTCGACCGTCACCCATCTGCCGCCATCGGCGTGCCCCGACGGCAGACCGTCGGCTTCACCGGATGACGGGACACGTCCACCGGACGATCCGAAATGGCCGCATTCGGTGCTTCTGATCGAAGCAGTGACGCAGTCGTGCACACGTCTCGGATGGTCGCTGCAGCGGATCCGCAGCAGTGGGCGACGGACCGCTCGTCGATCCGCCAGTCGTAGCGGTCGACGCCATCTCGAACGCGGCCTCGATCGACGTCGCCACATCGCGGGGATCCTCCCGTGACAATGTACCAGCTTGCCGATCCGCCCCGTAGCGAGCAGAATCTGCTCGAAAATCACTTCGGACGGATGGAAATCCGAGGTGGGAGCGGAGCCGGTGCTTCGCAACGTACCGAAGACGTGGAGAGGCGAGCCGCCGCGCGTGCGGCGTGGTGGCCGCGGATTTCACGGGAACCGCCCGGACGAAGCGATACCAGGGATCGTGTCTTTTCGACCGAGGGCGCGGCCATGACCACCACGATGATGAACTACTTCTTCGTCCTCGGCGGGGAGTACCAAGACTCCCAGCATCCGGACCATCAGCTGAAATTGTTCGACATAATGCCCGGCGACCAGGTCACGATCAGCTGGTGGCTGTCCCAGTCCGTCTCCACGGATGTACAGACCTATCCCTATGGCGACGAGAACGGCTGGCTCAATTTCACCGTGACGACCGTCCCCGGTCAGCATCCGTCGTTGTCCGGCGACCTCGCCGGCATGTACGGCGCCAACTGGGTGAGCACGGGAAATTCGAACGACGTCCTATCGACGCTGGGACACTATCTCGGCACGACGACCTTTCAGAACGACTACATCTACTCGACACAAGTCGTGTCCGGCACGAGCTATCCCGCGCAGGGTGCCTGGGCGCCGGGGGATGGTCTCTATCTGAATATCTGGAATGACCTCATGACCGAGGGGTCGAGCAACAATCTGCCCGATCTCCTCACCATCCAGGTCACGCTGACCAACGACGCGCGTTCGGCGACGAAGGTGCTTCCCAGTCAGTTCACGTCGGAGCAGAGGGCCAAGTTCGTGGCCGCCGCGGACGCCTTGAAGTCTTTGGCGAACATGTGCAACACCGCGGCGATCGGCACCGATCCGACCAACCTGGAGGCTCGACTCGCCGGGACGATCGCCTCGAAGCTCGCCAGCTCGATCGATCCGCAGGTCGGCGCGGTCAATGCGTTCACGCAGACGGCCCTGAAAGCGGTCGACACGATCATCAAGGAGACGACAGGCCTCAACAATCCCGCCGGACTGACACTGAAGATCGCGGGAGCGATCGACGGTCTGTCGGCGGCCGCGTTGAAGGCGCTCGCCAGAGATCCCGCCGACGGCAATTACACCTCGGTCTTCCAGGCGCCCGATTGGCCGTTCGGCACGCTTCCCGGGCTCACGACGGCGGAACAGAGCCTCCTCGTCGATTCGTGGAGCCTGATGAAGAACACGCTGAACATGCTGGCGGCCTGTGAGCGATATCAGGGCGCCGCGGTCGCAGGAGACGCCGTCGCCCTCGCGCTGCAGCGAGACGCCTTCGACGCGGCGCTCATCGCCTACGAATCGATGCGCCTGACGGTCGCCGCCGACGTCGACGCCGCCCGGCCCGATCTGGCGACCGCGACCGCCGGGGTCGATCTCGGAGCCGACACGAGCTATTCCGAACTCGTCACCTATCTTTCGGGGCTGACCGATCCGGCGACGCAATCGACGTTCTTCGCGGACTTCATCGCCGCCATCGCGACCGATGCGTCCTATCTTTCCTATTACATCGGCGACGACGTGACCCAGGCCGTCACTGCGCTCATCGGGGCAACCGCGCCGACCCAGAGCGGCATGGCCGACGCGGCATTGGATGCGGCGGCGACCGAGTTGGCGTCGAGTATGCGGACCGCATTCGGCGACTTCGGCGGCTACGGCGTTTCCGACATTCTTCTCCGGAACGTCCCCGGCGTCACATATCTCTGGACGATGGACGGCACCACGGTGGCGAATGGCGCGACGACGAGTGTGCAGGTCGAGACGAACTGGCAGATCGCCGGTGTCGGCGACTTCGACGGCGACGGTAGATCGGACCTCTTGTGGGTCCACGACGATCCGGCCGACCCTGCCGATCCCCTGAACGGCGTCTCCTACGCCTCGATCCAGAACGGCGCCGTCGCCACCTCGGCCTCCGGAGTGGTGCAGCAGCTCTCGACCACCTGGCAACTCGTCGGGGTCGGCGACCTCACCGGCGACGGCAAGGCCGACGTACTCTATCGCGGCACCGCGACCGGCCTGACGTATCTCGATGCCATGAACGGCGCCGCGATCGACTGGTCGGCGAGCGGTTTCACCTCGGCCCAGGTGACCGACGCCGCATGGAGCGTGGCCGCGGTCGCCGACTTCGGTGGCGACGGCAAGGCCGACATCCTGTGGCGCTACCACGATGCCGCCGATGCCGCCGATCCGCTGAACGGCACCCTCTACGAGTGGACGATGAACGGGACGTCGGTCGCGGCGGCGGGTCTCCTGTCGCAACAGGCGAGCGACAACTGGCAGGTGGAGGGCACCGGCGACTTCGATGGTGACGGCAACGCCGACATTCTGTTCCGATACGAGAATTCGGCGAACGCCGCCGACGTTCTGAACGGCGTGACCTACATCGACTTCATGAACGGGACCACCGTGTTGTCGTCGAGCGCACCGACGCAGTGGCAGGTCGACCTCTCGTGGGCCGTCGCCTCGATCGGCGATTACAATGGCGACGGGATGAGCGACATCCTGTGGCAACAGACGTCCACGGGGACCACCTACATCTGGCAGATGAACGGGGCGAACATCGGTTCGGGCGCCTTCACCTCGCAACAGGCGGGAACCGGATGGACGGTGCAGAACGGTGTGCTGATCGGGTAGAGAGTGGATGAGCCGGACGACGGACGTGAGGTGCGGCCCGTTTCTTCCACGATCCGAAGCCGGAACTTTCCGGTACAGGATCGGGCGGGAATTCCGGGGAGCCCATCACGAGCCACCTCGAACCTGACCGAGGGACGGTGTTCCGGACAACGCTCGGGCTCCGCCCCCGGGATGTCGCCGCTCAACGAGCGGTCGCATCTTCCCCTTGAGCGGAAACAGCCCGTCATGGTAGGTTCCGCCGTTGCGATCGGGAGGGGAAGATATGGCTTATTACTATTGGGGACAGATTTCGAATTTCGTCTATACGAGCAGCGGATCCATCGATGACGCGCTGTGGTCGAGAGGTAACGCCGCCGGCGGGACCTTCCCGCTCTGGACCTGGACGGAGACGGCTGCATCGACCTACCAGAGCGGTGCCTCTCTAACCTACAATATCTATCTGACCGGGCAGAATTTCGTGCTCGACAGCGAACCCGCGGTCCTCGTGGCCTCGGTCGACCTCGTCAGTCCTTTCAGCAAGCAAGGAAATCTTTCCAGTGTGATGTCGTTCAACCGCGTCAACGGTATCGTGAACGGCGGCGTCTTGTGGACGGAATGGGATTCGGTCGCCGGCGCCATCGACATCGCGTACCGACCCTTCACCTTCGGTTCGTCGGCCACCATCGTCCCGCCGGCCACGTCGGGAATCGCTCTGACCGGCTCCAAGGTCACGATCTCCTCCGACATCACCGGTCTCGCCGAGTGGAGTACCAATTGGACCTCGACCAATTTCGTCTTCGGCTACATGACCGCGACATCGACCCCTTCGGGCACGGTGCGAAACGTCTATTTCCAGGCATTCGACACGTCCGGTAACGCGACGTCACCGCTCGTCGAAGTGGCGTCCAACGTCGCCGCGTCGACGGTGTGGAACGTCAGCTATACGAACTCGACCTGGTATTACGAGTACACGAAGGTCGACGGCACCAATACCGGTCTGTGGCGACGCACTTTCGACTCGACGACCGGTGCGCTCGGCCCCGAGACGGAATTGCAGGCGCAGACGAGCTTCACCAAGTTTTTCGGCTACTCCTACATTTCACAGCTCGACGGCTCGAAGCTGTATGCCTTCGAAGGCATGTCGAACGGTTCGCATGTGCTGGAGATCAGTCGGGTCTCCGCCGGCGGGACGCCGCTCGGCGTGACGGCGACCTACACGCTCCCCGGGACGTCGGGAGTGCAGTGGCGCATGATCGGCAACGTCTGGGATTCGTCGAACGGGAGCACCGATCTCAACGCACTCACCTATCTCGTGAACGGTCAGATCCATCTCGTCATTCTCGACTCGACGGGAGCCCAGGTCGGGAGCGACTTCGTTCTGCCGACCGGCGGCGACGTCTTCGGTCTCGGCAAGATGCGTATGACCGGGACACGACTTCAGATTCCCTATTCGATCAGCGACCCGAACGGTGGTTACGACGAGAAGTCGCTGATCTACGACTTCGCCGGCGGGCCGGTCGTGACGACCATATTCGGAACGAGCCAGTGGGCCGGAACCTCGTTCGACGACATCTTCACCGATGCGCCGGGTGCACACTTGGTTGCCGGTGGATCCGGTAACGACACGTTCGCCACCGCGTTCACCTCGAACCTCGTCCACGTGTCGACGACGGCGCAGGGCGACGTAGAGGTGATCACACCGTACGGCACCACGTTCCTCGAAGATTTCGAAAAGATCGAGTTGCTGAACGGAACGATCGGCATCTCGGGTACCCAACTCACACCGGCGCTGAACCCCGGCCTCGGCCTGCGCGCGACCAATCCGTACGACTTCAATGGCGACGGGATGTCGGACGCGCTGTTGCGCAATGGCACCGGCGTGACCTACCTCTGGACGATGAACGGGGCGACGGTCTCCAACGGTGCGACGACGTCCGTCCAAGTCGGAAACGAATGGCAGATCAAGGGTGTCGGCGATTTCGACGGAAACGGGACCTCCGACCTCCTGTGGCTCTACGAGAACGCCGCCAACCCCGCCGACGGGCTCAACGGCGTCAGTTACATATCCTTCCAGAACGGAGCGACCGCGACCGACGGCGGTGTGGTGCAGCAGCTTTCCGGTTGGTCGATCGCCGGCATCGGTGACTTCGACGGCGACGGCAAGTCGGACGTACTCTACCGGTCCGACACGACCGGGCAGACCTACATCGACTTCATGCAATCCAATCAGATCGACTGGAACATCTCGGGTTTCACCTCGGACGTGGTTTCGGACAGCAATTGGACGGTGGCGGCGGTCGCCGATTTCAACGGCGACGGCGATGCCGACGTTCTCTGGCGCTACGCCAATGCAGCCGATGCCGCCGATCCGCTCAACGGTACGCTCTACGAGTGGCAGATGAACGGGAAGTTGGCGATTTCCTCCGGTCTTCTGTCGCAGCAGGCGAGCGGGGCCTGGCAGGTGGCGGGCACGGGCGACTTCAACGGCGACGGCAGGGCCGATCTGCTGTTCCGCTACCACGACGCGTCGAATGCCGCCGATCCGCTCAACGGGGTCAGCTACATCGATTTCATGGACGGGACGACGGTGGTTTCGGGTGCGACGACCGGCTGGCAGGTCGACGAGAGCTGGCAGGTCGCCTCGATCGGCGACTACGACGGCAACGGGAAGGCCGACATCCTGTGGCAGAAGGCGTCGACCGGTGACACCTTCCTGTGGACCATGAACGGATCGAGCGTGACGTCCGGGGCCTTCACCAGTGCTCAGGCCGGAAGTGGCTGGACGGTGCAGAACGGCGTCCTCGTCGGGTGAACCGAAGAGGACGAGCGAGCCTGCCGGTCGCGCAGATGTCGACCGGTTCGTGATCGGCTCGGCCCGCTGAAGCGGGCCGAGTGTATTCGTGTCTGGTCGAGAAGCCGGCTTGTCCCGCCGACGGGATGTCGGTTACGCTCGTCTCGTCTATCATCCCGCATATTCGGATCGCATCGATGGCTTCGACGAGTGAAGAGCAATATCTGCTCGAACTGGTGAACGACGCGCGTCTCGACCCCATGGGTGACGCGGCACGGTATATCGTGAGCTATCTGCCGGACCCGGAATCGGCGAATGGCTACATTCAGAATGCGATGAGCTATTTCGGCGTTTCGGGAAGCATGTTGCTCGCTCAATACCAAGCTCTGGTCCCGGTCCAGCCGCTCGCCTGGAACGACATCCTGCAGTCGACGGCGACCGCGCATTCCCAAGCGATGCTGGCCACGGACATGCAGGAGCATCAGGTCCCCGGCGAAAGCAATCTCGGCCAACGCGCCACCGCGGCAGGGTATTCCTATCAGATGTTGGGCGAGAACATCTTCGCCTATGCTCCGGGCGTGTTCGAGGCCCATGCTGCCTTCATGATCGACTGGGGTGGATCCGCGAGCACCGGCGGCATGCAGTCGCCGGCCGGCCACCGCATCAACATCATGACCGCCGGTTTTCGGGAAATCGGTATCGGCATCGTCAATGGATCGGGAGCCACTGTCGGACCGATGCTGGTCACGGAGGATCTCGGCGTGACGACGTCGAGCGGGGTGTATCTCCTCGGCGTCGCCTACACGGATTCCGATCACGACGACTTCTATTCGATCGGCGAAGGGGTGGCGGGGCTCGGCGTATCGGTCCTGTCGACCAGTACGACGTCCGGAGCCAGCGGCGGCTATTCGATGTGGACCACCTCGACCGGCACGCGGACGATCACACTGACCGGAGCCGGTCTTTCGGCGCCGGCTCTCTTCGTCGCCAATCTGGTTTCCGGCAACAACTACAAGCTCGATGTGGTCGACGGTCACATTCTCGAGACCTCCGTTTCGGGCCGCGTGACCTCCGGTGTCGACACGCTGTACGGATTGGGCATCGTGGGCCTGACCTTGGAGACCGGGGACGGCGTGCAGGTCCTCCGCGGCACGAAGGGCAACGACACATTGAAAGGCGGAGCCGGGGTCGACACCGGGGTCTATGCCGTCGCACGTGCCGATGCGACGGTGACCCGGAACGCCGACGGCAGCGCCACGATCGCCAGCACGGCCGGGGGTACCGACACGCTGATCGGGATCGAGCGCGTACGGTTCGCCGACCGGATGGTCCAGTTGGTGACGCTCGGAGCCTCCGACTTCGACGGCAGCAGAACGTCCGACGTTCTGCTTCGCAACACCGCCGGGGTGACCTATCTGTGGTCGATGAACGGGGCAACGGTCTCGTCCGGAAGCACCACGTCGGTTCAAGTCGGCATGGCCTGGCGGATCGAAGGGGTCGCCGATTTCGACGGCGATGGCCGCAGCGACCTGCTGTGGGTCTACGACAACCCCTCCAATTCCTCCGATCCGCTCGACGGGATCAGCTACGTGTCGTTTCAGAACGGGACGAGCGCCACCGGCGGCGGCGTCGTACAGCAACTGTCGAGCGATTGGGCGATCGTCGGGGTGGGAGACTTCACCGCCGACGGCATGGCCGACGTGCTCTACCGCAATACCGCGACCGGACGGACCTTTCTCGACGTGATGAACGGCAACGGCATCGACTGGTCGGCGTCGGGCTTCACCACGGCAACGGTGGCCGACGGCAAATGGACGGTGGCGGCGGTCGCCGATTTCGACGGCGACGGCATGACCGACGTTCTCTGGCGCTACGCCAATGCGGCCAATACCGCCGATCCGCTCAACGGCACGCTCTACGAGTGGCGGATGAACGGGACGACGGTGGCTTCCGCCGGGCTTCTGTCGCAGCAGGCGAGTGGGGCCTGGCAGGTGGCGGGCACGGGTGATTTCGACGGCGACGGCAAGGCCGATCTGCTGTTCCGCTACCACGACGCGTCGAACGCCTCCAATCCGCTCAACGGGGTCAGCTACATCGATTTCATGAACGGAACGACGGTGGTTTCGGGTGCGACGACCGGCTGGCAGGTCGACGAGAGCTGGCAGGTCGCCTCGATCGGCGACTACGACGGCAACGGGAAGGCCGACATCCTGTGGCAGAAGGCGTCGACCGGTGACACCTTCCTGTGGACCATGAACGGATCGAGCGTGACGTCCGGGGCCTTCACCAGTGCTCAGGCCGGAAGTGGCTGGACGGTGCAGAACGGCGTCCTCATCGGGTGAGCCGAAGAGGACGAGCGAGCGAGCCTGCCGGTCGTGCAGTTGCCGACCGGTCCGTGATCGGCTCGACGGCCTCGGGTGGTCGGGCCTCCTCGGCCGGTCGAGGCATGTGGCGAGACCCCCGGGTCTCCTGACCTGCCGGGTGGATGGTGGCGGTCGAGATGATCGAAGGGGCCATCGCGACCTCGTGGCCCACTGCCGGCATCTCCCGCCATGTCGAGCCGGAACTTCCGGTTCGCGGTCCGGCCGGAAGACGGAGCGCGGCGACGAAGGGGTGGCGCCGTCCTTCGACTCGCATCCGGATCGAGGTGGCCGTCCGGCGTCCTCACCTCGACTCTTCGGCGAACCGACCGCGGGCGACCCATCCGCCTCGCGGGCGACATGCCCTCATGGTGGGGGCGATCATACCAGCGGGCATCGAAAATGGCCGGCGGTATTCCTGACGTGAATTTCTCATGTCCATGACACATATGAGAAATTCGCGTGCCTTCGAAGGCCGGGTGCGTCGGCACCGTCGGCCTTCGGTCTCATACCGAGTACACGAAGTTTCGACCTGTTCGAAACTTCGTGAACGAAGGCGAGCCCGAACGGGCGTCGGCCGGTCGGGCCGTGACGCTCATGAAATTCGGACGAGTCCGAATTTCATGAGCCCGGTATCAGACGTCGATCTTGTACTTCTTGAGCCGGTAGGCGAGGGTCGGTCGGCTGATGCTGAGCAGGCGGGCCGCCATCGAAAGGTTGCCCTTGGCCTCGGCGATCGCCATGCGCAGCATCCGCGTCTCGGTATCGGCCAACGTCGGCAGGCCGCCGGGGCCGGAGAGGAAGTCGATCTCCTCGACATCGGACGCCTGCTGCAGTCCGCCGTCCTTCTGCACCACGAAGGTGGTCGCGGTGACCTCCTCGCCGGTGGTGAAGAGGTGACAGAGATCGAGCGCCCCGCCCTCGTCGGCGAGAATCACCGCCCGCTCGACCAGGTTCTCCATCTCGCGCACGTTGCCCGGCCAACGGTAGTTGATCAGTGCGTCGACGGCGCGTTCGCGAAAACCCGTGATGGTCTTGCCGTGCTTGGCACAGGCGCGGCGCATGAACCAGTTCATCAGGAGCGGAATGTCGTCGCGCCGGTCGCGCAGGGGCGGAACTCGGATGGGGAAGACGTTGAGGCGGTAGAACAGATCCTCGCGGAACATGCCGTCCTTGACCGCGGCACGCAGGTCGACGTTGGTCGCGGCGATGACCCGCACGTCGACCTTGCGGATCCGGCTGTCGCCGACCCGTTCGATCTCACCCTCCTGCAGCGCCCGGAGCAACTTGCCCTGCGCCGTGAAGCTCAGGGTGCCGATCTCGTCGAGGAACAAGGTGCCGCCGTGGGCGCGTTCGAAGCGGCCGGGACGCGACACCGTCGCCCCGGTGAAGGCGCCGCGCTCGACGCCGAAGAGCTCGGATTCGATCAGTTGCTCGGGGATCGAGGCGCAGTTGACGGCGATGAACGGGCCCTTGGCGCGGTTGGAGAGGCGGTGGAGGTTGTGGGAGAAGATCTCCTTGCCAACGCCGCTCTCGCCGAGGAAGAGCACCGTCGCCTCGGTCGGTGCCACCTTCTTCACCAGATGGCAGACCGTGCTGAATCCCGACGAGATGCCGACCATGCCGAAGTCGTTGTCGGTGCCAGCGGCCGAGAGCGTGGCGAGGCGCGAGGTCGCCGGCAGCTTGTCGGGCGCGGTCGGATTGAACTTGACGAAGTCGCCGATCTGCAGGAAGCGCAGGTCGTCGAGGGCGTCATCGCCCCATTCCTCGGCCGGCCGCCCGACGACCCGGCACTTCGAGTGGCCGGTGCACTTGCACTCGGTCTCCCGCCACAGGATCGGCCGCCCCATGAAGGTCGAGGTGTAGCCGCAGGCATAACCGACCAACATCCAGCAGGCCGGCTCGTCGCCGATGCCGTAGCTGTTGAGATGCGCCTCGGCCTCGAAACAGTCGATCAGATGGAAGTCGCCGAAGTAGCGCCCCTTGCCGACGTCGATGTCGAGCGCCACCGGCTCACAGTGGACGATGCCCTCGAGCGACACGAGCTGTGGGCCGGCGAGGAAGCTGTCATAGGTGGAGGAACCGGAACGTAGCTTCTTGGCCATCTCGGCATCGCTCGCTCCGGCCTGATAGCCGATGCGGGTGATGAGGCCGCGGGCGGTCTCCTTGCCGAGGCTCTCGATCAACTCCTGGCGCAGCGCCCCGAGCGAGGCGACGTGCATCAGCATCATGCGCTGGTCGTCGAGCCAGATCCGCCCCTGTTGCGGGGCGAAGCGGAGCCGATTGGCCAGATCGTGGATCTCGGGCACGTGTATGCCGGGGAGCGCAGAGCTCCACTTCGACGATGCCCCGGCGTTGCTCATCCCTGAATCCGTCTTCGTTCTGTTTCGAATATCCATACGCCTTTTCATTCGCGCCTTGCCATCTTTTCCCGCCGATCGTCACGCTCGGTGGTGCGCACGTGTCGATCCGCGGGAAACTCAGAAGAAGCGGTCGTAGTGGATCCGTGAAACCGGGACGGTCCGCTGGATGATCAGCAACTCCTGCAACGCCTCGATCATCGGCGGCGGGCCGGCGAAGTAGAACTCGCAGGCCTCGAACCGATCGGCGAGCACCCGGTCGACCTCGGCGTGGACGAAGCCGCGCGCGCCCGCCCAGTCGCTCCCCTCCGGCTCGGCGGAGAGCACCGGCAGGTAGGTGATGGCGTCGGAGAAGTCGTCACCGAGGAGGGTGCGGAACGACAGGTCGGCCCGCGTCCGCGCTCCCTCGAAGACGGTGATCCGTCGCGCCGGATCGGCGGCGAGCGCCCCCCGCGCGATCGAGACGATCGGGCCGATGCCCGACCCGCCGGCGATCAACACCACGTCGCGGTCGATCTCGGCCCGGAAGTGAGCGTGACCGTAGGGGCCGTCGAGGGTCACCACGGTGCCGATCTGCAGCGCGTCGAACATGGCGTTGCTCCCCGCCCCGCCCGGCACGCGGCGGACGACGAAGCGCCACTCGCCCGCCGCGTTGGGCAGGTTCGACATCGAATAGGCCCGCACCCCGGGGACGCCCGGCGGCTGGAACAGTCCGTATTGCCCGGCGACGAAGTCGGCCGGCTCCAGCGTCGAGAAGACGAATTCGGCCATGTCGGCGGTCACCGGCGTCCGCCGCAACAACACCGCCTCGCGCCGACGCGGCGGCACCGCCGGACGGTATTCGTCGGCCGGGCGGACGCGGATGGTGCAGTCGCCGCGCGGCCGCGATTGACAGGCGAGCCGCTTACCGCGCCGCCGGTCGCGTTCGGAGAGGCCGGGAGCCTCGGGCCACAGCGTCTCCATCTCGCCGGAGACGAGATCGAAGCGGCAACTGCCGCAGCCGCCGACGCTGCAGTCGTGGGGAAACCCCACACCGGCGCGCAGCGCGCCCCGGAGCAGGGTGTCCTCGTCGGCGGAGACGTCGAAGACGCCTCCGCCTTCCATTTCGATGCGATGGGTCATCGGATCGCCACCCGCCGGATCACAGGCCGAGGCCGAGGCGCCAGGCGGCGACCGCCTCGCGCGCCGCGGCACCGACGTCGCGGGCGTCGGGCAGACGACCGCAATAGGCGTTGATCGCGGCGTCCCCGAGCGGCGCCCATTTCGCCACCCAATCGGCGAGCACCGCGCGGTTGCCCTCGGTCTCGAGCGCCATCTTGACCAGCGCCGCCGTCCAGCGGCGGTGGCGATCGGCGTCGAGGAGCTGGGCGTCGCAGATCAGGCCGAGCAGCGTGTCGCCGTTGTGGCGCGCCGTCTGGCCGAGGCCGCGCAGCACCGCCTCCTCGACCGCCGGACGGGCGACGAGGTTCATGGCGACGAAATGCTCGGCCCAGTCGTAGGTGGTGAGACCCGTCTCGACCAGCTCGCGGAAGCCCTGCCAGGCGCTGTCGTTCTCCCAGATCTCGCGCTCGCCGGTGCCGAACCCGAAGCCCTCGAAGGTCTTCGACAGCTCCTTGGTGCGATAGGCGGTGTGGGTCAGCCAGCGGAGGCTGTCCGCCGTCTGGTAGGTGGCGCAGTTGGAGATCGTCGAGGACGGCGCGATCTGGCAGAGATAGGCCGAGCCCATCTGCAGCGTGTGGAAGAGATAGCGCGCCGGAGTGTAGAGCCGCGCCAGATGGCGGGCCCACGAAGCCTCGAGCATGGCGTCGTGACCGCGCTCGGAGAACTGGTCGAGGAGACCGAAGACGTAGTTCTCCTGGCCGTCCTGGAGCATGTTGTAGGTGCGGTAGACCATCTCGTCCGGATCGCGGAAGGCGTTCCAGTCGGCATGTTTCAAGGGTGAGGCGTTGCGATTGGTCTTGAACCACATCGCGGTCGGGAAGTTCGGATCGAGCTCGAACGGCGCATCCGGCCGGTCGGTGGTGTAATGCAGGTTGGTGGAGACGATCTCGTATTCGCTCGGCTTGCGGCGGCGGGTGGCGAGATGGCTCCAGGTCTTGAGCGGCTGAAGGACAGCGGGCTGGTTCATCGTTTCCCCCGAAATCACAGAGTCTTTTCGTAGTAGAAGCGGACGTGGTCGTCCGTCGTCTCGATCCGGCCGGCGAAGGAGCCGAGGTTGACCTCGAGCTCCGACATACGGAACGGCCGGCCGAGGGTGCGCTCGAGCGTGGCGCGGCGCAGGATCAGTTCGCCCTCGGTGTCGATGCGCACGTAGGCGACCTTGTCGTCGACGCGGATGGTCTTGCCCGGATTGTCTTCCTGGGCGGCTTCGATGACGCCCTCGGTCAGCGGGCCGGCGCGCAGCACCGGGCCGACCCGGTTGTTGCGATAGGCATTGGCGACGTCGTTGGACACTTGGTGTTCCTCCCGAATCTTATCGTTCACGTATGGGCGAAGAGCGGGGTGACGCCGTCGGTGGAGACCAGGATGGTCTCGCCGTCGAGCTTCACCGGGTATTCCGCCAGTCGGCAGTCCTTGGGATTGACCCCCTCGCCGGTCTTCGCGTCGAAGGTCCACTGATGGGCGCGGCACATCACCACGCGGCCGTCGAACTTGCCTTCGGCGAGCGGGATGTCCTGGTGGGGACAGATCCCCTGGAAGGCGCGGATCTCACCGCCTTCGGGCCAGACGAGCAGGATCACCTGGCCGTCGACCTCGACCTCGGTCATGTCGCCTTCCCACAGATCGTCGAGAGTGCAGGCTTTTTGGAAGGTCATCGGTGTCACGCGTCGCAGAAGATGAACTCGAGCGTCTCCATCGGCCGGATGTCGGTCTCGGCGAGACGCGCGTTGCGCGGGAAGAACTCCGCCGCACCCTGGCGGCGCACCCGGATGACCTTGTCGGGCTGCGGGGCGACGCGGGTGCCGACCGAGTGATGGGCGGCGGTGGCGGCCACCTCGTCCATGGTGTTCTCGGTGTCGACGGGTACGAGCAGCAGGACGAAGTCGTGCTGGAAGTTGGAGATCACGGGAAACAGGGCCATCTGAGGCTCCTTCGGATGTCTTCGTCGGTGGAAGAAGCACGCACCCTCCCCGCCACGACCGGGCGCGAGCCGCGACGGACGTGGACGAGGGACTGCGGCGATGGGATCACTCGGCGGCGCGGCGCATCTGGCGATAGGCGTCGACCCAGGCGTAGCCGTGGGCGTCGTCGCCCATCTCGCCCGGCGCCAGTCCCATGTAGGCGAGCGCCCCCATGAGGTCCGGCGGCTGGATCTGGCCGGCGAGGAAGCGATCGACCAGCGACATGTGATCGCGGTAGCGGGTCGGCTCCTGCTCGAACACCCAGCGATCGATCTCCGAGTTGAAGTGATAGAGCCGCCCTTCGTAGTCGAGCGGGTAGTCCTTCACGTTCCACCCGTTGCCGGGGATGGCGCAGATCGGCAGCTGGCTCATGTTGCAGACGATCGGCAGGGTCTCCGGCGCGGTGCGCTCCGGGCGGCCCTTGACGAGGTTGTCGATGATGACGTCCCAGGCCTTGCCGAAGGTGTCGTTCCAGCCGGGATATTTCTCCTCGAGCCAGTCACGGCAGTCCGGGGTGACGCCCGCCGCCGGGTTCCACCACAGGGTCGGCCGCCAGAACCACAGGCCCATCTGATAGGCGTGGTGCTGGTAGTCGAACTCGTTGATCATCTTCTCCCAGTACCAGGGCAGATCGAGCCCGAGGTCGATCAGGGCGCGCTCGAACTGGCCGACGATCCACTCCTGCATGAACTCCTTGAAGGACTGCTTCCGGTGTTCGAGCGGGGTGTTGTAGTCCATCGCCGGGCCGGTCAGGACGCCGAAGATGCGCCAGGCACGGGCGATGGCGATGTCGACGAGCTTCTGCGCCTCCGCCTTCTTGCCGTTGGCGATCATCACCTGCAGTGCCGGGCCGCCGATCTGGGCGTGGCGGGATTCGTCGGTCTGGATCGACGAGATCAGGCTGGAGAAGGTGTAGTCGCCGGTCTCGGCGGCATCCGCCGCGAGGCCGAGGAACTGCATGTTGGTGAAGCCGGTCTCGAAGGCGAAGGTCAGCATCACCGCGATCTCGGTGGCCGAACGTGCCATGAACAGGTCGTCGAAGGTGTGGCGCGCCGCGATGCCGGCCCACTCGTTCGAGTGATAGGCCTTGTGGGCCCAGTCGAACTGGCGGTCCTTCGGGCAGTATTCGTGCGGGAAGAACAGCTGCAGCTGGGCGTGACGGTTCTCGTCCATCATGCCGAAGGTCGCCATGTTGCGCATGCCCGGGGCGCGGCCGAAGCGGGTCATGCGGGCCTCGGCACTCATCGCGGCGTATTCGCCGAGCGCGATGGCACCGTAGTGCGACTTGAGGATCGAGCGCCAACCCGGATCGGCGTCTTCGAAGATGCGGCTGCGCTGGAGTGCCGCCTTCACCGAATAGGCGCCGGCGTCCTTCTCGCGCTGGATCGAGACATATTCCGGAAAGGAGGTCTTGTAGGGCTCGTCGTAGACTTCCCACTTCTCCGCAGGAACGCCGTGCGCACCGGTCATGACGTCGGGAAAGAGTTCGGCGTCGGTCACGAACTTCGGTGTCCAGTTCGTGGCACGAGCGATGTCGTACCATTCGGAGCGATCGAGCAATGCCATGGCGTTTCCCTTGGTTGCGTTCGGATTTTCTCGGATGCCCGGGTGGATCTCCACCACGGCCGCCGACTCCTCGAGCAAGAGGGGTGCCAGATCGCCGCCCGCACGGTGCATCTTGCGCTGCGGTATTCTCCACATTTTCGCATCACTTTGCGGAAATTGGATATTCTCGAAATTTTTCGGAGCGACTTTTTTTATGGCGAGGGTGATTCCGCACCGCAAACGGCCGAGGTCGGCAAATCTCCTTCTGATCAATATCTCTGTTGATCAAATTCGATTTGATCATCGAATTTCGATTTGATCATTTGATCAAACGATCCTATTCGCCCGAACGACCCATAGGCGTTCTCACTCCGTGGTTGCAATCGATGCTGAGGCGCGGCGGCGCTATATGTCCTCTCCACATGGTCGCATGGCGAACACGGGGAGCGTAGACGTATATCGAGGGCCTGATATCGGCACTTCTGCTGATCTACGACTTCATTCATCCAAAAAATATAAAAAAAAATACGAGCGTCGCCGATCGCTCGGCGCACGCTCGCGGAGGCATGTCTCGGGATCGGAACACCCTCGCCGTCGATCCGTCGGCGAGCGTGCGACGATGTCAGAAGCGGTAGGCGACGCCGCCGAAGACCACGGTCGGATCGAGGCGGACCTTGGCCGTCACCGGCGTCGGCCCGATGTTGCCGGAGGCGTCGACCGACAGGAGCAACTGCTTGACGTCGACGAAGACCGCCCAGTTGCGGTCGATGGCATAGTCGACGCCGGCCTGCATCACGAAGGCCGGGGCCCCCTTGACCGACAGGTTGGTGACGGAGCCGTCCTTCGCGTCGAAGATGATGGCATAGGCACCACCGAGGCCGACGTAGGGCTTGATGGCGCCGAAGTCCTTGAAGTGATAGGTCGCGGTCAGCGTCGCCGGTCCGTAGGTGACCTTGCCGAGGGTGCCGAGTGGCGCCGCCGTGCCGCGCCCGGCGAGCGTCGTCGTCGGCGGGACGCCGGCGCCGAGTTCGAGGGCGATGTTGTCGGAGACGAAGTAGCCGACACCGAAGAGAGCCGCCAAGTTGTTCGACGCCCGCGCCGAAGCGCCGGGCACCAGGGTGCCCGCGGCATAGAGCTTGGCGCTGGAATTGAACATCACCCCGCCGGGCCCGATCTTGAAGAACCACCGCGGGTCCTCGACCTTGGCCTTGGTGCCGGCATCGGCGGCGAAGCCCGGCCCGGCCGCCGTGACGACCAGAGCGGTAGCGGCCAGCAGCGTGCGGATCATGGATTTCTCGTCGAGTCGCATGTCGTCCCCCTTGGATCGATACTTCCGTGCGGCACCTCCGGCCGGCCCCCGAGGACCGGCCCCACCGGCGATGTCGCCCCCCATCACCCCGGACATCCCAAGCTTCGGCGCCCGCCATCCCGGGTTCGCCAGAAGATTCGTGATTCCGATTCGGCTTTCCTCGCCGCCGTTGCCGAGTCCGTCGACGTCGAGGCGCTCAGATCTTCTCGATACCGGCGATGCCGGAGCGTCGCAGCGGTGATCATCGCCGAGATACTAGCGGCTGCGACCTCGTATTCTCGGAGATAATTGGGCATCCATACCCAAGTTGGGCATGAATGACCTATTTTCCTTGCTGTCTCAATTCTGCAACGCGGGTGCGGGGCGTCGATCCGGCCGCGCTCTTCGGCTCATCCTCGGACGTCGCGAAGAACGCCGCGGCCTGCCGCACCCAGACGTCGACGTCGCGGACGACGATCCCGGTCGAACCGCTGCGGGTGAAGCCGCGATCGCAGAGCCGCCCGACCTTGCGACGCACGGTCTCGCGCGGCACGGCGAGGAATTCGGCGATCTGGAGGTAGGTACACGGGGTCATCCGCGGGATCTCGCCGGTGGCGTCGATGCCGAGATGGCCGACCGCCAGGAAGATCAACAGGTCTTCGGCGCCGAGACCGGCGCGGGCGCGGGCCTCGGCCGCGGCGCGCAACAGTCGACCGGTGCCACGTGACGCCGCGACGACGGCGTCGCGATCGAACAGATCTCCTGCCGTATTCCCTCGGTCGCCGGCCATGGCCCCACCATCGCTCAGATGCCGCGGAAGACGGGGCTTCGCTTCTCCGCCCCGTCGGAGGCAGTGAGGAAACGTTCGGTGAAGATGTGTTTCTCGAAGAGCCGCCCCTTCATCAGCGCCCCGATCGAGGCTTCGATCATCGGCGGCGGACCGCAGAGATAGGCGGTCATCCCCTCGAACTGCCCGTCGAACAGCCGCACCGCCACATCGTGGACGAAGCCGCGCTCGCCGCTCCAGTCGCTCCCCTCCGGCTCGGCCGACAAGGCCGGCACATAGCGGAAGTTCGGGTGCTTCGCCACCAGACCCTCGAACAGGTCGCGGTCGTAGAGATCGGCCGCCGTCCGCACCCCGTGGATCAGCGTCATCGGCTCGCCGTAGCCCTCGGCCAGGAGATCGAGCACCATCGACCGCGGGCTCGACACGCCGGTGCCGCCGGCGAGGAAGAGCAGCGGACCACCGCGTGATCTGCGCACGAAGAAGCGGCCGTAGGGGCCGGAGAACGTCACCCGATCCCCGACCTTCAGGCTCTCGTGGACCCAGCCCGTTCCCCGGCCGCCCGGAACCCGCCGGACCTGCAGATCGACGTGACCGCTCTCCGCCGGGGGATTGGCGATCGAGAAGGCGCGCGTGCCTGCGACGGCGGGAATGTCGAGGTTGACGTATTGGCCGGCCTGGAAGTCGATCGGCGCGCCATCGATCCGCAGTCGCAGGCCCCTGACGTCGTGCGTGAGGTCGGTGATCGCCGCGACGGTGGCGGCGAAATCGGCGACCGCGATGCGGCGTTGATCCGGATCCTCGTCGATCTCCGCCTCGATGGTGACGTCGTCGAGCAGCCGCGCCGTACAGGCGAGCGTCTTGCCGTCGGAGCGTTCGAAATCCATCAGCGCGAAGGGCGAGGCGTCGGCATGATCGACGTCCCCGTCGACCACGTCGACCTTGCAGGTGCCGCACAGCCCGTGACCACAGGCATGGGGCAGCCAGATGCCATGCCTGAGGCAGGCATCGAGGATGGTCTGCCCGTCTTCGACACGGATCGTCTCGCCGAGCGGTTCGATCGTCAGGTCGTGCCCCATGATGCCCGTCCCGTCCTCAGCTCGCCGAGCCCTTGAAGCCGGCGAGGCCCGGCGTCCAGAAGCGGACGAGGGACTTGTGCTTCATGCCGTTGGCCTCCAGCGAAGCGCCCATGTCCGGCGTCACCGACTTGCCGTCGATCATCCAGGTCACCTTCGACCAGTCGATCCTGGCGGCGTCGGGATGAGCGGCGTAGTGGGGCGCGATCACCTCCGACACCAGCGCCCCGAAGGGCATCGCCGGCGGCAGCGGGAAGGCCAGCGCCGCACAGAAGGAGAGATGCTCCTCCCAGTGGACGTAGACCAGCATGTTGCCGTGGAAGTTCTTCAGCGGATCGCGGTATTCGATGTTCTTCGCGTAGTTCGCGTTGTCGAGGGCCTGCACCGACATGTTTCTCTCCCCGAGAGATCGTGACGGCACGAACCGTCACGATGCTCCCTCTCGTTCTTGATGATCAGACGGCGTCGCGGACCTTCCCGGCGTGCCACTCGTTCCACAGCTTCTCGTCGGGCGAGCCGACGTAGTCCATGTTGTCGGCGCCGACGTTCATCCGGTACCAGTTCAGCACATCCGGGACGGTGGCGCCGCCACAGTTGCCCTGGAAGATCTGATGCACCGGCAGCCACGACTGGGCGTACTTCTCCGGCTCGCCGTCGAAGATGTCCTTACAGCCATCCGAACAGAAGTGATAAGTCTCGCCGTCGACCTCCGAGCAACGGAAGGCGATGGTGGTCGGATCACCGGGCTCGGTGTAGCCCATCGGGATCTGGCAGGTCTGGCAGAGCTGGGGCAGCGCATTGTTGTAGAAGCGCTTGCCCTGCTTCTCCATCTCGGCCCACATTTCCCAACGCGGACGATAGTACTTGTCGAAGGTGTTGGGATATTTCTCGCTCAGCCAGTCGAGGTGGGCCTTGTCCGGCATCCAGGTGTGGAAGCCGGCGGCGTGGGTGTACTGATAGAAGATCGCCCAGTTCTGGTGCGAGATGTGCTCGGCCTCGGCGGTCGCCACGTCGGCGTACTTCGGCACCTTCAGGCCGTAGCGCGCGAGGTCGGTGAACAGCGAGCCGCCGGCCTCGGTGAAGTAGATCTCCCAGGCCTCCTTCCAGCTCATCACCGGTTTCGGCAGCATGTAGTCCATCATCATGGCGACGAGGCCGAGGACGCGGTGACCGCGCCAGAACCACTTGTCGACCCACTTCTGGACGATCGGCAGGTTGTCCGGATGCTGTTCGAGCAGGAACTTGATCACCTCGATGCCGAGGGTCATGTGACGGCTCTCGTCGGACTGGGCCGAGAAGCCGAAGGTAACCGTCGACATGTCGCCGTTGTAGGCCGCGCCCGACATGAAGGGCACGAACAGCAGGTTGGTCAGCACGTACTCGAAGGCGAAGCCGATCGCGATCATGTACTCGAACGGACCGGCCGACCGGGCATCGTCGAAGAACGACTTCGGCACCGAGAGGTACCAGACGCGGTCGTGCATGTGACGGAATTCGGAGATGCCGTCGAAGTACTTGTTGTAGTGCGAGATGGTGTGGATCTGCGTCTGGACGTGACGCAGTTCGTCGAGCGACTGCATCTGGCAGGCGACGCGCGGGCCGACGCCGCGCAGGTGACGGCCGGCGAAGGCGAAGCCGCGATGCGCCTGATACTCGAGCGGCGACACACCGGTGAGGAACAGCTTCAGCACGTTGGCGTAGCGCGCATCGGAGATGCCGGTCTGGCCGTTGTTCTGGGCGAAGGCGTCGAGGACGGCGTAGAGCTTGCGCTCCTTCTCACCCTGGAACTTCCAATAGGCGTCCATGGTCAGGCGGAAGGGATCTTCCCAAGCCGACCAGTCCTTGATCTTGATCCCCTCGAAACTGTCGAAGGGGTAGACCGCATCCATCGGCTGATAGCTGGTCTCCCAGTCGAGCCCGCGGGTCATGTGGGCGTAGCGCTGCTTCAGCCCGAGTTTTTTCGGTGCCATGTCGATATCCTCCCGGGTCTCTTCAGTGCTTCCAGCTCAAGGTGAAGTGGTCGTCGTCCTCGTCGAGGTTGCCGGCCATCGAGATCAGCACCAGCTGGATCTCCTGCGGCTCCCACGAGCGGCCGAGACGCTCCTCGACCGAGGCGCGATTGATGACCAGTTCGTCGTCGCGGTCGAGCTTGACCGCGCCGGGCATGTTGAGGACGCGGACGCCCGGATTGTCGGCGAGGATCGCCTCGATGATCGGGCGAGCGTCGTCGTTGTGAAGGAGGGTGATCGAGGCGATCTGGGCCATGGGTCGGGTCCTTGTCAGAGCGAGAGGCCGAGCGAGCGGGCGCGGGTGCGGGCGGCATCGGCGGCGGCCGTCGCAGCGGCGGCATCGCCGAGCAGGGCCGTGGCGAGCGGCCTCGCCGCCGCTTCGGCACGATCGATCCAGGTCTTCGCCCAGCCCGAGATCAGCGCCTTGTTGGCCTCGCTCTCCGCCGCGACGGTCTTGACCACGGCGTCGGACCACTTGCCCTCTTCGGCGCGCCAGTCGGCCATGAACTCGGTCAGCATGGCGACCGGAACCGCGGCGGGGCCCCAGGCGGCGTCGGCGTGCTTGTAGACGAGGTCGAGGAGGACGGCGTTCACGCCGAGGGTCTGGGCGACGTAGAGGTGGAACCAGTCGCGCTCGACGAAGGTGTCCTCGATCAACCTGCGCACGCCCTGCCAGGCCGGGTCGTTCATCCAGGCGTCCTTGGCGGTGTCGAGCGCCGCGCCGGTCTGTTCGTCGAGGAGGAGACCGATACGGGAGACGATCTGCGCCATGCCGAGATGGTCGCCGGCGGAGAAGATGCACGGCGCGGTGACGGCGGTGCCGTAGCCGCGCTGGCAGGCTTCCGCCATGTTCATGTTGGAACCCCAGTGCAGGTGCCGGATCGGCAGCAGGCCGGAGATCAGCTTCGCCTTCAGCGCCGCATCGAGTTTGCCGAGGAGGTCACGCTCCTCGACGAAGGTGAAGTTGCGTTCGACCGCCTGGTTGGCGTTGGCGCGGGAGATGTTGTAGGTGGCGTAATAGAACTGGCGCGGATCGAGCGGCTTGTACCAGTCCTCCATCACCACCGCGGTCTTGCGGGTGTCGTAGTGCCAGTACTCGGGCTCCCACAGCGGCTTGTAGTGGAAGTTGTCGGTCGCCTGGAGGTCGAGGGTCGCCTCCTGATAGCGCGTCGCCGGCTTGTCGCCGCCGAGCCGCCGGGCGATGTGGCCGAACGTGTGCCGCTTCGGCTCGAGGTCGATGGTCTTGATCTGAACGGTCACCGTTTTCCTCCTGTGGAGCCGTTCGACGGCTCCCGTTCGCGTTCGGGTCGGCCCGACGCTCAGTTCGATTCGTCACGCGCCGTGCGTTGCAGCAGTCCGGGGTGACCGGCTCGCCAGGCAAGCTGCTCGATCGCCTCGGCGGTCTCGGTGTCGGGGGTGGTCACCACCGCCGAACGCGCCTTGCAGAATTCTTCGAAAGCCTTGGTCGGCAGGATCAGCTCGACCGCCAGGTCACCGTCGCCGAGCGCGTACTCGAACTCGACGAACCGCCCCAGCCGGGTGCCGAGAATGCGGACCCGCGCCTGCATGGGGTCGTCGCTCGCCGTGGCGACGTCGTTCTCGCGGACGGACCCGGCCACCGCTTTGCCTCCCTCGGATGACGGAGGGTCGGCCGATCCGGTCGCCCTCTTCTTGCCCTCGGTTATCGACGGGGAGCAATTCGATGTCAATAAAAATTTCGAGATAACGGCAAAATACCGAAACTACGATGTCATGCTGCAATTTGTCGCTCCACCGATATCTCGCGGCTCTGCCGAGGTTTCGAATCCGAGGCCGGACCGTGGAATTCCGCCGGTCACCACGTCGACGGATCCGTTCACGGCGCCAACCGGCACCCTGCCGGTGCGGTGGTGGCGCGGCGTCCGCCCGCCCGGCGGCGATCGACAATTCCGGCTTTTCATGAAATATCGAAAATATGCGGCCGATGGGCGTCTCGGGTCGAGACGGTCGACGGCATTCGAGCCGAGGAGCGAGATCATGATCGAAACGACCACCGCGACCGCCCTGCGCAAAGCGCAGTGGCGGCTGATTCCCTTCATGAGCCTGCTCTTCCTGCTCTCCTTCATCGACCGGTCGAACGTGTCCTTCGCGGCGTTGCAGATGAACCGCGACCTGGGCTTCACGCCGACGACCTATGCTTGGGGCGTGGGCTTCTTCTTCTTCGGCTACGTCGCCTTCGAGGTGCCGTCGAACATGATCCTGGAACGCATCGGGGCGCGGGCCTGGATCGCCCCGATCGTCATCGCCTGGGGTCTGGCCTCGATGGCCCTGGCCTGGGCGAACGATGCCGAACGGTTCTTCGCCCTGCGCTTCGTACTGGGGTTGGCCGAGGCCGGCATCCTGCCCGGCCTGCTCCTCTACATGACCTACTGGTTTCCCAAGGATCGGCGCGGCCGTCTGACCGCCGCGATCATGTTGGCCATCCCGCTGTCGATCGTCGTCGGCGGTCCGCTTTCCGGTCTGATCCTCAGCATCCCGGGGCTCGACGGCGCCCTCGGGCTGCGGGCCTGGCAGTGGTTGTTCATTCTCGAGGGTCTGCCGGCGGTCGGCGCCGGCTTCGCCGCCTATTCCCTCCTGCCGAACCGGCCGAAGGATGCGGCCTGGCTCTCCGCCGAGGAGGCGATTGCCCTCCAGGAGGTGCTCGACCAGGAGGAGCGGGCACCCGCGGCCCACGGGCTCGGCTCGAGCCTGATCGAGGGGTTGATCTCGGCGCCGGTCCTGCTGCTCGCCTTCGCCTATTTCGGCGCTCTGCTCGGCGGGTTCGGTATCATCTTCTGGGTGCCCCAGATCGTGAAGTCCTTCGGTCTCTCCGATTGGCAGACCGGCCTCGTCACGGCGATCCCCTATGCCTGCTCGGTGGTGGCGATGGTGGTGCTCGGGCGCCTCGGCGACCGCACCGGCCGGCGCGCCGCGCTGGTGATCGGTCCGATCCTCGCCGGGGCCGCGGGACTGGTGGTCGCCGGCCTGACCACGAGCCCGGTGGTGTCGATCGCCGCTCTCAGCGTCGCCGCCTGCGGTATCTACGGCATGTTGCCGTCGTTCTGGACGCTGCCGCCGACCCATCTCAAGGGTTCGGCGGTGGCCGGCGGTTTCGCCATGATCAATTCGATCGGAGCACTCGGCGGGTTCGTCGGCCCCTACATCATCGCCTGGGTCAAGGAGACGACCGGCACCTTCGGACCGGGTCTGGTGGTGCTCGGCGCCGGCGCCGCGACGACTGCTCTCTTCGTCTTCGTCCTGACGCGTCTACATCCACGTCCGGAACACTGATCGATCCCGACGGCGCAGCGAAACCGCACCGTCGGTCCCCGCCCCTTCAACCGGCCTCGGCGAGGAAATCGCCGACCAGCCGGTTGAATCGGGCGGCGTGCTCGATCTGGGTCCAGTGGCCGCAACGGCCGAAGACGTGCAGCTGAGAACGGTCGATCAGCGCGGCGAGGCGCAACGAGGCCTCGAGCGGGATGACCCGATCGTCACGGCCGTGGATCACCAGAGTCTCGTGAGGAAGGGCACGGATGTCGGCCTCGTCGCTGGCGAGGGCGTCGACCCACCGTTGGCGCGGCGCCGGGAACATCGCCGAGAAGCTCTCCTGGAAGCCGGGTCGGATCGACGCGCGATACCGGAGTTCGGCCAATTCGTCGGTCACGAGGCCGCGGTCGAAGGCGAAGATGTCGAGCATCGCCCGCATCTCGGCGAACGACGGCTCATAGCCCCAGACCCGGTCGAGGCCCTCGGTGATCGGGAAGGAGACGCCGACGCTGCCCATCAGCACCAGGCGGCGCACCCGTGTCGGGTGGGCGATGGCCAGTGCCAGGGCGATCGCGCCGCCGAAGGAATTACCGACGATGTCGACGGCTTCGAGTCCGAGGGCGTCGAGGAGGTCGATCGCCTGCCGTACCCACACCTCGCGGGCATAGACGAAACCCGCCGGCCGATCGGTGAACCCGAAGCCGACCATGTCGGGGGCGATCACCCGGAAGCGCTCCGACAGCACCGGCAGCGTGCCGCGCCAATTCGCCCAGGCGGAGACGCCCGGTCCCGACCCGTGGATGAACAGCACCGGAGACCCGTCGCCACGATCGTGGAGGTTGGTGGTGAAGTCACCGGTCCGTACCCGGCGGCCGATTTCGGGATCGCTCTGGTTCATCGGTCTTCTCCCGGAAGCGGGTTCGAGACGGAATCGCCTCGAACGATTTCGATGTTGTGAAAAATCTCGAACATTACGCCGGCCACACCGAGGCAGCCGGCGGGCGGGCGCCGACGCGGCGACGGAATCAGGCCTTGGGGGCGAAACGTCGGCTGAGCAGTTGCAGCGTCTTGTCGATGTGCTCGGCCTCGAGCCGGCAGGCGAGATCGACGTCGCGCGCCAGCGCGGCATCGAGCACCGCCTTGTGCTCGGCATGGACGTCACGCGACTCGTCCTTGGCGGCGAGGGAGATGCGACGGTAGCGTTCGGACTGCTGGAACAGGATGCCGTGCATGTGCTTCAGCCAACGCGACGGGCAGGCGGCGATCAGCGTGTAATGGAAATCGCGGTTGCGCTCTTCGAATTCGTCGCGCAGCTCCGGCGACCCGGACCCGAGCTTCTCCTCGACCTTGCTCAGGCGGTGAAAGGCACCGACCAACGCCCCTTCCCAGGAGTCGTCGCCGAAGATGATCGACTGGCGCAGCGCTTCGACCTCGATAAGCTTCCGCGCCCGGGTGAGATCGGCGAAATCGTCGAGCGACACCTCGGCGACGCGGAAGCCGCGTTGCTCCTCCGAGGTGACCAGCGCCTCGCCGACCAGGCGGGTCAGCGCTTCGCGCAGCGTCGAGGCGCCGACGCCGTAGCGTTCACGCAGCATCTCGAAGCGCAGCTTCAACCCCGGCGCCAGCGTCCCGTCGAGGATGTCGTGGCGGATGGTCGCATAAGCCGCCTCCACCAGGCTCCGCGCACCGACCACCTTGGGCTGGCGCCCGGCGGCGACGGCCGAGTTCTTCTCCATGAGGTGATGTCCTTCGCGCGGGTTGTCGGGGGAGCCGATCAGAGCGGAGCGAGCCTAGCAAACGCCGACAATCACCACAAGAACGCGCCCACTCCATATTACCGATTATCTTGAACAATCCGGCAATACAAAAAATCTCGAAAATTTATTGACAGGGTCGACGGCCTGTCGCATAAATCGGCCGACGGCGCCGCTAGCTCGATCGACGGCGCTCGATGACGACGAGAGAGCGGTGATGAGTGACACGACCGCGGCCCCCGCACCGGGCCGGGCGGCGACGCCCGTTGCATCCGGTGCCGTCGGTCCGAGCGATCCCGACCAGCCCGTCCGGCCACGCCGCGTGACCATCACCGTCGAGGGGTGCGGGTCGGCAACCGCGACCACCGAGGAACGGGTGCTGGTCGCGCTGGAGCGGGCCCAGGGCTTCGGACAGCTCAGGGGTCTGCCGCGGAAACTGCCGGTCGGATGTCGACGGGGCGGCTGCGGCATCTGCCGCGCCCGCGTCCTCGACGGGGAATACCGCATCACGCCGATGAGCCGCGCCCACGTCAGTGCGGCGGACGAGGCCGAAGGAGTGGTGCTCGCCTGCGCGATCTACGCGCAGTCGGATCTGACGCTGCGGCTCGAAACTCCGAGCCTCGGCAAAGCGAAAGGCCCGTCGGCCAATTAAAACTCAGGAGGAGACGACCATGGCCCTCACAGGCGTTCTGCGACCCGGTTTCATCCAGCTGCGCGTGCTCGACATGCCGGCGTCGGTGGAGCACTACACCAAGCGAATCGGCTTTCATCAGGTCTGCGAAGGCCGCGACGGGCGCGTCTATCTCAAGGCGGCCGACGAGTTCGATCATCACTCGATCGTCCTGCGCCGCGCCGACAGCGCCGGCTTCGACCTGATGGCCTTCAAGGTGCGTGAGGATGCCGATCTCGACCGCTTCGAGAAGCGCATCGTCGACTACGGCTACGCGGTCGATCACGTGCCGGCCGGCGAGCAGCCCGGCATCGGCCGGCGCATCGGCTGGACGCTCAGCTCCGGTCATCGCATCGAACTCTTCGCCCAGGCCGACCAGTCGGATCCCAAGCCGCGCGTCCACAATCCGGACGTCTGGGAGCTCGAGCCGCACGGCATGTGCGCCCGTCGCTTCGACCATGCCCTGCTCTACGGCCCGGACATCGAGAAGACCCTCGACTTCTTCGTGAAGGTGCTCGACTTCGAATGCGCCGAGCGGGTCGACATGCCCGACGGCCTCCTGGCCATCTGGCTCACCGCCGGCATGAAGGCCCACGACATCGCCTTCGTGAAGTATCCCGAGCCGGGCA